>JGI11705J14877_10000208_pt1 | contig 37237 bp, 29 predicted proteins | sample Etolaghawater15m_FD_14877 | JGI IMG/M metagenome (IMG submission 14877) | reverse complement strand
TCTATTTTCTGGAAACCCTGCTGAAATATGACTTTGAGGGCAATGCCTTTGTGGAAAAGGGTATCCGCTGGCTGGTACGGCAGCAGAATGAGGACGGCGGCTGGGGGGAAGCCGGGTCAAAAAGTGATATCTGGCTGACCCTGAAAGTTCTCAGTGCCTGTTCCTTCCACTCAGTGATGCGCAAGCGCCCGAAGGTGCTGAAAGCTGCTGAATTCATCCTTGACCACAATCTGGATGAGAACAGCGGCGGTATCCTGGAGGGGCTTAACGCCTGGGATAATCTCAGTTACGGCTTCGAGGGCATCAAGGCCTTCCGCGGCGGGACACTGCGTGTTCTGGAAGTTCTGGGCAGGCTGGGCTACCAGAGTTCCGACCGCCGGATCCGAAAAATGCTGGACTGGCTGGAAGAACAGCAGCAGCCCAACGGTTTCTGGCCGGGCATTCCCAGGCTGGGAGACGACCGCAATGAATGGGTGACCCTGAGAGCTGTCCGGGTGCTGCAGAATTATAACCTGCATTCAGGCACAGGCCGGGAGACAATTAAAACCTACAGAATAAAGGCCGGGGGGCGCGTATCCTCGAAAAAACCCACCTTTTCGTCCTACGCCGAATCCGACCCTGACAATAATGAGGAGTAAGTGATGAGCTCACCAAAAGATTATGACTATGTTTCGCCACCGGACCCGTCCATCGCAGACAGGTATAAGAATCCGTCCTCCGTTCCACTGATGCCGCTGAGGAATACGACCCTCTTTCCGCAGCAGGTCATTCCCCTCTATATCGGACGGGACAGAAGTCTCAACCTTCTCGAAGATCTGGATGAGGAGAATCGAATCATTGTGGTGGTTGCGCAGAAGGACGGGGCTGTGGAACTGCCGGACAGCGACGAACTCTACGAATGGGGTACCCTGGCGCAGATCCTGAAGGTCTTCGATATGCCGGACAAGAGCAAATCCGCCATTGTTCAGGGCATAGAGCGTGTGCATATTCTGGATATTATTTCTGAAGATCCCTATTACCGTGCCATCATTGAGCGGGCCAAGGAGTATTTTGATGACACCGTCAAGGTGGAGGCTCTCACATCCACGCTTCGGCAGCTTTTTGCCCAGCTGGTGAAAAAGACACAGTATCTCTCCGAAGAGCATGTTCAGATCATCGCCAAGATCTCTGACCCTGCCAGGCTTGCGGACCGTATCATCTCCCTGACAAATCTGGCTGTGGCCGATAAGCAGACTGTACTGGAGACCCTGGATGTGCAGCAGCGGCTGACGGAGTGTGCGGTGATTCTCAATAAGGAACTGCAGCGTCTCGAGATCGGAGAAAAGATACAGACTGAGGTGCAGGATGCCATCAATAAGAATCAGCGGGACTATTTTCTGCGCGAGCAGATGAAAGCCATCAAAAAGGAACTCGGTGAAGACGAGGGCAGCAGTGATCTTAAGGAGTTGCAGGAGAAGATCCTGCAGGCCAATATGAGCGAGGAGGCTCTGAAAGTGGCGCAGAAGGAACTGGCCCGGCTGGAGAAGATCTCCCCGCAGAGCCCGGAATACACAGTGGCTCGAACCTATCTGGACTGGCTGACCGAACTGCCCTGGTCGGACAGCACCGACGATACGGTGGACACTTTAGTGGCCAAGAAAGTTCTGGATGAGGATCACTACGGACTCAACAAGGTGAAGACCCGTATTCTGGAATACCTTGCAGTGCGCAAACTGAAGATGGAACGTGATCCGGAATCAGTCATGAAGGGTCCCATTCTGTGTTTTATCGGCCCTCCGGGGGTGGGTAAGACATCTCTGGGACGGAGTATCGCCCGGAGCATGGGGCGTAAGTTTCACCGAATGAGTCTCGGCGGTGTCCGGGATGAAGCGGAGATCCGGGGTCACCGGCGCACCTATATCGGTGCTCTGCCCGGCCGCATCATACAGGGACTGAAGAAGGCGGGTTCCAACAATCCTGTGTTTATGCTGGATGAGATCGACAAACTGGGTTCGGATTTCCGCGGAGATCCCAGCAGTGCTCTTCTGGAGGTGCTGGATCCTGAGCAGAATTTCTCCTTTGCGGATCACTATCTGGATGTTCCCTTCGATCTGAAGAATGTCATGTTCATTGCCACGGCGAACTGGTATGACGGGATACCCGGTCCTCTGAAGGACAGGATGGAGATCCTGGAATTTCAGGGTTACACGCTGCCGGAGAAGATCAAGATCGCCCAGACCTTTCTGATTCCGAAGCAGATCCGGGAACACGGGCTGAACAGTGACGAAGTGAAATTCAGCAAGGACGCCATCCTTGAGATCATAGACAAATACACCCGTGAGGCGGGAGTCAGAAATCTCGAAAGAGAGCTGGCCAACGTCTGCCGCAAGATTGCCCGCGAGCGGGTGGAGAGCCGGAAGAAGAGCTACAGGATCTCTGCGGCGCAGATTCAGAAGTATCTGGGCAAGGCAAAATTCTACAGTGAGGTTTCGGAGCGGCTGACGCGGCCCGGGATCGCAGTGGGAATGGCCTGGACGGCCGTGGGCGGGGACATCCTGTTCATCGAGGCCACCAAGATGCCGGGGAAGGGAAATATGATCCTCACCGGCAAGCTGGGGGATGTGATGAAGGAGAGTGCCCAGGCTGCTCTGAGTTTTATCCGCGCCAATGCTGAGGCGTTCGGCATTGCCAGGGATTTCAAGGAAAAGTGGGATCTGCATATTCACATTCCTGCAGGAGCGATTCCGAAGGACGGTCCGTCTGCCGGTGTGACCCTGCTGTCGGCCATGGTGTCGGTGCTCAGCAACCGCAAGGTCCGAAATGATATCGCCATGACCGGTGAGATTACGCTGCGGGGGGCGGTCCTGCCGGTGGGAGGCATCAAGGAAAAAGTGATTGCGGCGCACCGTGCCGGCCTGAGAACCATCTACCTGCCGAAAAAGAATGAGAAGGATGTGGATGAGATTCCGCCGGAGGTCAGAAAGGATCTGACGTTCCATTTTCTGGAGGAGATGCTGACTCTGGTGAATATGGCACTGGAAGAGGCCCCTTCCGAAGAAAAGGGTCAAGGCAAAAAGGCGTCCGGATCGGCAAAGAAGCCTGCGGCTTCTGCAAAGAAGACAGGTGCGCCCGCCAAAAAAACGACAGCGCCTGAAGGCTGAGCCTGAGCGGAGACCCCTTGTTTCTGAAAATCATCAAACTCAGTGCCCGCTATCGGCTGACCATCACAGCGGGCCTCTTTTTTTCTCTGCTCTTTGTGCTGACGAACAGTGCTGCTCTCTGGACTGTGGCCAGTCTGATGGATACTGTCTTTCAGTCGGGGGATGCGGTGACAGCTGCCGCCGATCCGACACTGTCCGCCGTTGAGACTCTGCCTTCCGAAGGGACGGATCATGTTGCCGCGGCCCCGGATTCAGCAGTGGCGGTGAAGGCATCGGAGCTCCCGACCGGCAGATCCAGGACAGCGGATCTGAACGAAAAACTGAAGCGGGCGGTCTCGCGCTATGTGATGGCGGAATCGCCGCTGGAGAAACTGACCCGTCTTACGCTGATCATCATCACGCTCTTTTTCCTGAAGAACCTCTTCCATTATCTGAAGGGTGTGGCTTTTGCGTCCATGGAGTTGAGGCTGATCCACGATCTGAGGACGCAGCTCTATGCTCATATCACCCGTCAGAGCATGCGTTTTCTGGACAACCGCAAGCGGGGGGAATTTATCTCCATCATCATCAATGATGTGCTGGCACTGAGGCGGGCGGTGAATGTGGCCTACACGAATATGGTGACAGAGCCGCTGAGCATTCTGGCGATCGTGATCCTGCTCTTTATCATCAGCTGGCAGTTCACGCTGTATATTTTCATCATGTTCCCGGTTTCGGCCCTGATCTTCTGGGTTGTGGGGGCTTCCATGCGCAGGAAGGGGCGCCGCAGCTTCGCGCAGATGGCGAGGATCACCGATTTTCTGCATCAGATGTTTGACGGGATCCGCCTGATCAAGGCTCTGGGCAAGGAAGAGTCGGAGATCGGCAACTTTCAGGACAAGAGCAACCGGTATCGCGACCTGCAGTTCAGGCAGACGCAGCTGTCGGTCATGAGTCCGGCGCTGAGTGAGATGATCGGTGTCATCACCGGCTCGGTCCTGTTTCTGATCGGCGGCAAGATGGTGCTTGTGGACGCGGCCATGGACGGAGAGGATTTTCTGCGTTACATCATTCTGCTCTTCAGCGCGTTTCAGCCGATCAAGCGCATTACGTCCATCAATGTGAACCTGCAGAACGGTTTTGCAGCGGGAGAGCGGATCTTCGGGCTGCTGGACATGCCGATCGAGGATCTGGAGCATCCCGGGGCCGTGGATGTGAAGGGTCTCAGGGAGGGCCTGCGCTATGAGAATATCCGTTTCCGCTACGAGAAGGACGAGGCGGCCTGGGTGCTGAACGATGTGAGTTTTGAGATCCGCAAGGGCGAAAATGTAGCGCTGGTGGGCGCTTCGGGCAGCGGGAAGTCCACTCTCGGGGATCTTCTGCTGCGTTTTTACCTGCCGGATGAGGGGCGCATCTCCATTGACGGCCGGGATATTCAGGATATACGGGCGGACAGCCTTCGGCAGCTGATCGGTGTGGTCTCGCAGGATGTGTTTCTGCTCAATGACACGATCCGGGCGAATATTCTCTATGGACGTCCGGATGCCTCGGAGCAGGAGCTGCGGAAGGCGGCTTCCAATGCCAATGCGCTGGAATTCATCGAAAGTTTTGAACACGGCTGGGACACAGTGGTCGGCGACCGGGGCGTGAAGCTGTCCGGCGGCCAGAAACAGCGTATTTCCATTGCCCGGGCTCTGCTGCAGGACCAGGACATCCTCATTCTCGATGAGGCCACCTCCGCTCTGGACAATGAGAGTGAAAGGATGGTTCAGGAAAGTCTGAACACTCTGATGGAAGGCAAGACCTCCCTGATCATCGCCCATCGACTCAGTACAATACAGAACGCTGACCGCATTCTGGTTCTCTACAAAGGCCGCATCATCTGCAGCGGAAGCCACCTGAGGCTGATGGAGGACTGTCCCTACTATGAGACCCTCTACCAGCAGCAGCTGCAGAACGGTGAACTGAATGATTAAACATTTTCTGCCGGGGGCGCTGCTGATCCTCTGCCTGTCTGCGGCGCTGCAGGCCGACACGGAGACCTACCGCTATACACTCTATTACCAGGGGCTGCCGGGCGGACACGCCGAGCTGAAACGGACATTGACAGAGGAGCGGGCGGAACTTGAACTCTATCTGAAGACCAACCTGATCACCGACCGTATATTCCGGATCCGAGACAGCATCCGCGTTGTGGCGGACCGCAGGGATTTTTCTCTGATCTCCTATGAGAAGAGAATACACGAGGGCCGTTACCACCGGATCCGACGTTTTCATATCTCCGAGATCCCGCCAGACAGCCTGTCAGCGGCGATCAGAGATGAATACTGCGCCATTCTGATGCTCATGGACCCGGAATTCTTTCACAGCCGGGAACTGCTGCTCAATCTTTTCAGCAAAGGCCGAGAGATCCCCTTTACCCTGAGGGAGCAGCACCGTGAATTTATCCCTGTGGACGGGCACAATACCCGGAGCATCCTCTACCTTCCCACAGAAGAGAGCCTTGCCAGAGTGGGGAAGGAGGATACCCGCCTCAGTGTCTGGATGCGTGATGAACTCCCGTCCTGGCCTCTTCAGATCCGCCTGGAATTCAAATACGGGACAGTGATCCTGAAGTACCGCAGCAGAGACTGACAGGGCGGACCCCGATGGACCCAAAAAACGCTCTTCAGCAGATCTTTCATCAGTTCCGGGACATTCCCTACGAGAATCTCAGCAAGATCTTTCGTCTGACTCTGCCGCCTGAAGAGGCTTTGGCGCAGGACCGGGAACTCTTTCTCAACTACTACCGCAACGGCTGGGGCGGTACCTGTTTCAGTCTGAGCTGGGCCGCGATCCGGCTGATCCGCGAAGCCGGTCTGAAAGCCTATCCCATTGCCGCTCCCATGCCGAGAAGACATTTTCCCCATTACGCCCTCATCTACAGCTGCGACGGGAAAAACTACCTTTTCGACCCCGGTTATATGGTCTACGAGGGAGTTGAGGCCGACAAAGAAACGCCTGCTGTCTACAGCAACGGTGTCATGGACTATGAGCTGGTCTACCTGAGAAAACGGGGGCATTTTGCCCTGAACAGTATGCAGGACGGGAAGCGTCAGCAGCGCTACACTTTCAGAACGGAGGCGGTGAGTGACAGGGATTTTGAGGCAGCCTGGCGGCGCAGTTTCACCTATATTTCTCAACCGGTGCTGTCCCGGGTGCGGGAGGGGCGTTTTGTGTATATTGCCGGGGAATTCGCCCAGATGAGGAGCGCAAACACTCTGGAACGCTTTGAAAGCCGGGAAAAACGGGACCGTCTGCTGGAGGCCTGGTTCCCCTTCAAAGCGGAGGAGATCCGCCTGGCGGAGGAGATTCTGTCAAAATATCCGCATAAAAGCGGCGAGGATGGAGATGTGCTGTATTGATTAAAGCATTATTTTGTGATAAATTACCGGGCTTAAACTCGAAAGGAGACCCTGACCCATGGGTATTATGACACAGATGCGGGACAGAATGAAGATCATCCTGATGGTACTGATCCTCGCATTTCTCGCAACAATTCTTTTCAGCTGGGGAATGGGCTATGACGGCTCGTCCCAGTCAGGCGCAAATATCATCGGTTCGGTGAACGGCCGGGATATCAGTGTGGAGGCTTTTTATCAGGCTTTCAATGATGAGATCAACCGCACCCGTGAACAGTCGGGGCAGGAGATCAGCGAACAGCTGCGCATGCGGATCAGGGACCAGGTCTGGGAAAATCTGATCAGTCAGACCCTTGTTCAGCAGGAGATCGAAAAGTACGGCCTTGTGGCCACCGATGATGAGATCTTTTTCCAGCTGGAGAACAATCCGCCGGAATTCCTTCGCAGCAGCGAGGCCTTCCTGACGGACGGGCAGTTCGATATGAACAAGTATCTGCAGATGCTGCACAATCCTCAGGGCAACGAATGGCTGCAGATCGAGGATTATTACCGTGCGGTGATCCCCAGTCAGAAACTGCAGAATCTGATCACAGCGTCGGTGATCGTCGGAGAGGCCGAAGTTCGTGAGGCCTTCATCGAGGAAAATGTGGATTTTACGGTGGATTACCTGTCCATACCTTTCACGGTGGTGGCAGACGGTGATGTATCGGTGACTGAAGCTGAGATAAAGACCTATTACAACAAACATAAAGATGAAAAATATGCTGTGCCGGAAAAGCGGATGCTGCAGTTTGTGAGCTGGGAGAAGAAGCCCAGTCATGAGGANACAGCTCTGGTACTCCAGGATGTGGACGAGGTAAGGGCCCGTCTGGAAGACGGTGAGACATTTGCGGACCTGGCCCTTCTGTATTCAGCCGACGGCAGTGCTGAGCGGGGCGGAGATCTGGGATGGTTCGGCCGCGGACAGATGGTCGCGCCTTTTGAAGAGGCCGTTTTCACAGCGCCTCTGGGCAAGGTGGTCGGTCCGGTCGAGACACAGTTCGGCTATCATCTGATCCTGGTCCATGAACGGAAGACCGAGGACGGTGAGGAGCAGGCCCGAGCAAGTCATATCCTGATGAAGATCACCACCGGTCCGAACACGGAGGATGCTCTGGCAGGGGATGCCCGTCTCTTCGGATACGATGCGGAGGACATGGGTTTTGCCCGTGCCCTGGAAACATATAAACTCACAGCGGACACGGTGAAAAACGGGGTTGCCCGCGATGAATATTTCTTTCCCTCCGTCGGTGCAATGCCGGAACTGACACGTTTTGCTTTTCAGAACAAGGCGGGTCAGATCAGCGAGATCATAGAGACAGAGAATTTCATTGTGATCGCCCAGCTCCTGGAAGTGCTGCCGCCCGGACATCAGCCGCTGGAGAATGTGAGCACTGCTGTGGAACGCATTCTGAAGAATGCCAAGAAAGAGGAACTGACAGCAGTAAAGGCAGCGGAGCTCCATGCGAAGCTGAAGACCGGAAGCAGTCTGGCTGATCTTGCCGCTGAGGACAGCCGCTACAGCTACAAATCCGGAGAGAAATTCAAGCTGCAGAGTATGCCTGCCGCCCTGCGCGGTAATGAAAATATTAAATTTGTTCTGCAGAACATGGAGATGAATGAGGTCTCCGGTCCTCAGAAGACCGCCCGCTCCTACGTGCTTCTGAGCATGCGGATGAAAGGCGGACTGGATGAGGAAGCCTTCCGTCTGGCGAAGGTCGGACTTCAGGACAGACTGCTGCAGACCAAGACCAACAAGGTGATCAGCGACTATATGACTGCGCTGAGGGACAAGGCAAAGATCGAGGACAACAGGGACATGTATTTCTGATCCCCCGCTCCCCGACAGAAAATATCAGAGGCCCCGGAATCCGGGGCCTTTTTTTTATCCTGAAATATCTCNGATCCGCTCAGGGCCTCCGCAGCTCCACTTCCCAGCCNTCAAACTCGCAGTTGTGGATAAAGGCCAGCTCGTTCATGTCCCGGATCCAGCGCTGCAGATGCAGGTCATCCATGGGAACAGCATGGCTCTGCCCGCGAATGCAGATCCGGTCCGCATGCGTATGCTCCTCGCTCTGAATACTGTGCCCCCGGTACTGCAGGTGCTTGCGCAGAAGAAAGGCGTCCTCCCGGCTTGCGGCATAGAAGTAGAAATGTATCGTCTGCAGATGCCGGTGTCTCATCCGGAGGCGCTTCCGGAATATGTGGAGAAAGAGGGGGACACTTCTCAATTGTTCTGTCATCCGCCTGTGATCAGGTTTCATGATCAACGCGGACAGGTTTTCACTTAACTCTGTCATAGCCATCTCCCGATTTGTATTCATCCCAGATACTGAGTCAAATACATCTTCGGGAATTTGCATCGCTTTCGCAAGCAATTTGTGAAAACCGGTGAAAATATTTCATGATAATAGTGAAAAGGAATGTGTTTATAANAGTAATAAAAGTATGTTTATAAATGAATTAAAGAAATATTATACTNTGAGTTGATATNANTCAGATACTTTTGTCATTATCCAGGCTGCTCAGGATCTGCCGGCGGTATTCAAAGATGGATCTCAGTTTTTTTCTGACATAGAGGGCATGGACGATACGGCCCAGGATGCCGAAGGGGAGGGCATAGCTTACCTCGTCATACATCAGCGTTCTTCCCTTCTCCACTCGGATCTCGTGGCGGTGGTACCAGAAGCTGTAGGGACCGAAGCGCTGTTCATCCACAAAGGAGCGTCCCTCCTCAATATGCTTCAGCTCTGTCAACCAGGTTTGCTTTCCCATGAAGGGAAGGGATATGCGGTATTCCACGAGCTGCCCACTGTACATTTTCGGCGGCAGATCACTGAGGATCTCAAAGCGCATGTCCGGCGGTGTGACCCGGTCCAGATTCCGGGGTGTGGCGATAAATTCCCAGAGCGACTCAGGACTGCTGTTGAATTCCTGCCGTTGTCTCAACTGATATATTTTCATCCTGAACCTAATGTATAGAGGGTTCGCGATGAACCCTTATTTAAGATAATTGAGTACGAGATGTTCTGAATGACCGCCGCTACGGAGAGTCAGCAGATATGCGCCGCTGCCCTGCAGATTCAGACCCGCGGCCTCCAGCGCGAGGGAGTTGAGACCCTCTTTCAGTCTCAACTCCTGACGTATCAGGAGTCGGCCCAGGATGTCGTGGACCAGCAGTTCCGCAGGGGCCTCGTTGTCACTGTGCAGCTGAAGGATACTGCGGCTGTTGAAGGGGTTGGGATAGAGTTTTTCGAGGCGGAAGGAGGCACCGGGAATGCGCAGCACGCTTCTGTCCTGAATGCCGGTGATGCCGCTGCTGCTGTCGGGAAGGTAGAAGGTGTAGGCGATGCCGCCTTTTTCAAACCAGCTGCGGGAGAGATCGTATTTCGGGTGTTTATAGTAGTATCCGCTGGCGCGGGCCGGGTCATGGACCAGGGGATCTCCGGAGGCGTCAAAACCGGCCAGCATGACGAGATGTCCTGCATAGAGGGGAGGGCCGATACTCATGCCGATGCGTCCGCCGTTCTCCAGAACCTGCCGTGCCTGACTCCAGCTCCGGTAGCGGGTCACAGCACCGTCCAGACCGTATTCATGGGCATGCTGCACGACCCGGGGCCAGACACCGAAGAGACCCCAGATGGGATCCCGGTTCGCTCTGGCGAAAGCCACCGGGTCCACTGTAATGTCGTAACTGCGAAGGATCATTGAGACAGTGGTAGGGCTGCAGATATCGCCGCCGATACCGTCGTCGAGATCATACTGATAAAAGTGTTCAGTCGGGATCCGGATCTCCTCCGGTCTGTCATCCACCAGAGCTGTGAGGTCCGTCTGATCTGTGGTCCTGCTGTCGCTGATGAAGAGACTCAGGCGGCTCACAGAGGGACTCTGGAGGCCTGGAAGGATGCGGCCCAGGACAATTCTGAACTGGTAGATGCGGTGATAGCGGTATAGTTTAACATAATCCACATCAACTGTGCCGCCGCCCCAGTCGGTGCTGCCGTACTCTCCCCAGATATGACTGCGCCAGAAGCCGACCGTGACCCAGGGTGACCAGCTGCCGTCGATCTGAAAGCGCATCTGCACCTTGAAAGTGCTCTGATCGCTGTAAACATGGCCGTTCCAGCTGGGAAGGGCACGGTTGAAGGGGATGCTGCTTGTGTCGGGTCTGAAAATGACTTCTCCGTAGGCGGCTTCATCGATCAGCTGAAAGCCGCTTCCCTCGCTGTAGAAGGTGCTTTCCAGGCTTTCGACCCGCAGGGCCAGCTCCGCATCGCGATGGCTGATCAGGCTGTCAGGGTAAGTCTCTGCTGCCAGAACGACGGGCAGAAGCAGAAAAAAGAGGATAAGGGCTGCTGTGTGTTTCATGGCGGGAATATACAACAGGAGGACAATGAATGCTTTAATTATCAGTTGAATGCGGTCGTAAAATTCCCTAATCTTCAGTCAGCATAAAGATAGGAAAAGCATGGACCGCAAGAGTTTTGAACCGATAGAACCTTTCCGTATCAAAATGGTGGAAGCGCTGAAGAAAACGAGCCGCAGCGAGCGTGAGCAGTATCTGAGGGAGGCGGGTTTCAACCTCTTCAATATCCGGGCCGAGGACGTGTATGTGGATCTGCTTACCGACAGCGGGACCGGGGCCATGAGCGACCGTCAGTGGGCCGGCATGATGATGGGGGATGAAAGTTATGCCGGCGGGCGCAACTTCCTGCATTTCGAGGAGACGGTTCGACGAATCACCGGTTTTCGCAATGTCATTCCCACCCACCAGGGGCGGGTGGCGGAGAATCTGCTCTTCACAAACTTCATGAAGCCGGGTCAGACCGTACCGAACAACAGTCATTTCGACACGACCCGGGCCAATGTGGAAAGCAAGGGGGGCATTGCCCTGGACCTGCTGCGGGACGAGGCGGCGGATACGCAGTATGTGACGGATTTCAAGGGGGATATGGATCCGGACAAACTGCGTCGGCTGATCAGTGAACTGGGTCCTGAGAAGATTCCGCTGGGCATGCTTACCGTCACCAATAACAGTGCCGGGGGACAGCCGGTGAGCATGGATAATATTGAGACCGTCAGTGAGATCCTGCACGCTGAGGGCATACCGTTTTTTCTGGATGCCTGCCGCTTTGCGGAAAATGCCTGGTTCATAAAGGAGCGGGATCCCCGCTATGCCAGCTGGAGTGTTCCGGACATTGCCCGGAAGATGTTCAGCTATGCGGATGGCTGCACGATGAGCGCGAAAAAGGATGCCATCGTCAATATCGGCGGCTTTATCGCCCTGAATGATGATGCCTGGGCGGCGACGCTGAAAAACAATCTGATCATGATCGAGGGTTTTCCCACCTACGGGGGACTGGCCGGCCGTGATCTGGAGGCGGTGGCCATCGGACTTCAGGAGGGAATGGATGCGGACTATCTGGCTTACCGGACCGGTCAGACAAGAGCTCTGGCTGGGCTTTTGGAGGAGTTCGGTGTGCCGGTGGTGAAGCCTGCCGGCGGGCATGCCGTTTTTGTGGATGCCGGCCGTTTTCTGCCTCATATCCCGTCTTCTGAATTCCCCGCTCAGGCTCTGGCGGCGGAACTTTACATCGAAGGCGGCATCCGCGGAGTGGAGGTGGGATCCCTCATGTTCGGCCGGACCGATGGAGAGGGACAGTTTGTGCCTGCGGCCAATGAGCTCCTGCGCCTGGCGATCCCGCGCAGGGTTTACACATGGCTGCACCTGAAATTTGTGGCCGAGGCCTTTCTGCGCATCGCCGAGAGAAAGGACAGCATCCGCGGTCTGAAGATCCTGGAGGAACCGCCGCATCTGAGGCATTTCAGTGCCAGGATGGCAACGCTTGCCTGAAGGGCCGGTGAACAGGGAAGTACCCTTGACGTGGAAACACAGCGGATGGGCTTCTTCAAAGAATAGGAAAAATACTGAATACTCAACTGATAAATAGACTGACAGTGCTTCTTTTAACAGCTTTGAGTCTGTTTGGGGCGGTGCCTCTGCCGAAGTATTCTGCGGAGGCCTATGCTGAAGGGGAGAGACGGAGTTTCTGGATCTATCTTGATGCGGCTTCGGAGGCAGAGGACCTGCTTGAAAAGCTGCCGGGGACGGTGAGGCTGCGTTACCGCTCTTCCGCCCTTTCCGCTTTTTCGGCAGACTGCCCTGCTGCAAAGGCCGATGTGCTTATGAGGGGTCTGCGGAATATGTCGGGAGTTGAGGCTGTCCATCCTATGGGTCTGCTGGAGTTTCCGGAACCTGAGCTTGTGGAGTCCGATCGTCTGGAGCGCAGCAGTTACAGCGGGGAATACGGTGAGAGTTATCTTCAGCTGGCTATGCTGGGGATTCCCGAACTGCATGCACTGGGTTACCACGGGCAGGGGGTGAGCATCGGGATCCTGGATCAGGGTTTCGACCGGGAGATGGAGGCTCTGAGACATGTGATGGATGAGGGGCGGCTGCTGGCTGAGTACGATTTTGTTTACGGGGACAGTCTGACCCGGGACGAGGACGACGAAGGCACTTACGGGCTGGCGATGAAGCATGGCAATGGGGTCTGGTCAGTGATCGCCGGGAATCTGCCCGGACAGCTGATCGGGGGAGCCAGGAAAGCGGATTTTATTCTGGCAAAGACCGAGGATGTGCGCTGGGAACGCAGGATAGAGGAAGATAATTTTGTGGCGGCTGTGGAGTGGATGGTGGATCTGGGGGTCGATATTATCAGTGTCAGTCTGAATTACCTGGAGTTTGACGCCGGTGAAGAGAGTTACAGTTTTGCGGACATGGACGGAAAGACGACGGCGGTGACCCGCATCATCAACTGGGCTGCTGAGCAGGGGGCGATTCCGGTGGTGGCCATGGGGAACTATCAGGAGAGTCTCGGGGAAAGTTCGACAATCTGGGGACCGGCGGATTCACCGGAGGCTGTCACTGTAGGAGCGGTCAATGATTTCGGGGGTAAAGCTTATTTCAGCCGTATGGGACCCACGGCGGACGGACGCATCAAGCCGGATATCATGGCTCTGGGGGAACCGGTGGTCATGGTCGATGAAAGCGGCAGCGCCACCCGCTCGGCCAACGGCACTTCTTTCGCAACCCCTCTGATCAGTTCCGGGATCGCGATCCTGAAACAGATTCATCCGGACTGGAGCCGGAAGGAGATCATGGAGGCCTTTCGAACATTTTCCACGCGACCTGTAAAGGATAACAGTTTCGGCTGGGGTGTTCCTGATTTCTACCGCATCGTGACGGAATCGCCTGTGCCTGTGCTCAGCAGGGTTCAGGCCTATCCCAATCCGGCCAGCGGGATTCTGAGTCTGAAATGGTCGGGCAGCGGACCGGGTAAGCAGGATATTCTGGTTTTCAATATTCTCGGACAGCGTGTGGAGAGGCGTCAGGCCTTTTCGCTGGATGCGCTCTTTGTGCATGCTCTGGATGTGTCCGCCTATCCTGCCGGGATCTACTTTGCACAGCTGGGTGCGGAAAGTGTTAAATTTGTTAAACTGCCTTAAGATTATTATGAACTGTGGTATTGAAAACGGGATGAGGCGCCATGCATGAAGTGTCGATAGCCCAGAGTATTCTGGATATTGTGGAAGACGTGATGAAGGAGGAAAAGGCTTCTCGGGTGCTGGAGCTCACAGTGGATGTGGGCCGCCTGTCGGGAGTGGTCTACGATTCGCTGAGTTTTGCCATGGAGATAGTGAAGCGGGACACGGTTCTGGAAACTGCGGACATTATTCTCAATGACATCGCTGGAAAGGCGGAATGTCTGGACTGCGGCCGGCACTTTGAAGATGATCAGCTGCTCCCCCGATGTCCGGACTGTGAAGATTTTAATGTGAAGATCATTGAGGGCCGGGAGTTGAAGGTGCGTTCGCTGAAGGTGGAATAGGATCGGCAGGTGAGGGGATGTATGAAAAGAGTTTTCCTTAATATAGAATTTATGATATATTCGGAGGAACCCGGCAGATGAGAAGGGGCGGGTTTCGCATAAAAGCATAAAAGGAGTGAAGGATGTGTGATACTTGCGGATGCAGCACAGGCGAGGGCGTCAGGATCTATAAACCCGGGGAGGAAGAGGGGCATACACACAGTCATATCGGTCCCGACGGTAAGGAATACAGTCACTCTCACGATCACGGTCACACTCACGATCATGGTCACACTCACGATCACGGTCACAACCATTCTCACGATCACGGTCACACTCACGATCATTCCCACGATGACAGTCATACACATGTTCATGGTCAGGCCGGCGGCACTGTGGAGCAGAGGACTCTGGACCTTCATCTCGACATCATGGGCAGGAACAATCTGCAGGCGGAGCGCAACCGGGGATGGTTTGAGGCAAAGCATATTTTTGCACTGAATCTGGTGTCCTCACCGGGTAGTGGCAAGACCTCTCTTCTGGAGCGGACCCTGAAGGATCTGGGCGGGGAGATTCCCTGTGCAGTGATCGAGGGTGATCAGCAGACCAGCAATGATGCCGACCGTATCAAGGCCCTGAATATTCCTGCGGTGCAGATCAATACCGGAAACGGCTGTCATCTGGATGCCGATATGATCTACCGGGCCAAGGACAGCCTTGCGCTGGAGGAAAACAGTCTTCTGATGATCGAGAATGTGGGAAATCTTGTCTGTCCCTCACTGTTTGATCTGGGGGAGGGCCGGCGTGTGGTGGTCATCTCGGTGACGGAAGGTGAGGATAAACCTATCAAATACCCGACCATGTTCGAGACTGCGGATATCTGTATCATCAATAAGATCGACCTGCTGCCCTATCTGGATTTTGATCTGGCCAAATGCCGGGAATATGCGCTGAGGGTGAATTCCGGGCTTGAATTCTTTGAACTCTCGGTTCGCAGCGGCGAGGGTATGGAGGCCTGGTATGACTGGCTGCGGGAAGGGCTGAAGAGGGCCTGAGCGGATCACAGAATCATAATCAGTGTTAGAAAGGGATTGAGTCCGGAACGCAGATGCTGAAGCGTATCTCCATACATGTTGACGGTATTGTTCAGGGGGTTGGCTTCCGTCCCTTCATACATCAGCTGGCGGAAAAATACGGGATCAGCGGTTTTGTGCTGAATCACAGTGAAGGGGTGGCCATTGAGGCGGAAGCCGAGGAAGAGAGACTGAATCGGTTTCTATCCGCCGTTGAGGATGAAAAACCGGCGGCGGCGCAGATACTGGACATGAGCTTTGAGGAGACGGCGGTGGAGGGAAGCAGGGATTTCAGGATCCTGGAAAGCCGTCAGGGGGGAAGGATGAACACGCTGATCTCACCGGAACTGGCGATATGCGAGGCCTGCAGAAGCGAGTTTTATGATCCGGAAAATCGGCGTTATCTCTATCCTTTCATCAACTGTACGCACTGCGGTCCGCGCTTCACGATCATCAGCGATATTCCCTATGACCGGCCCTTCACCAGTATGGCGAAATTCACAATGTGTGAACGCTGTCAGGCGGAATATGACACGCCGCTGGACCGTCGTTTTCATGCCCAGCCCAATGCCTGTGCCGACTGTGGACCACAGGTCTGGCTGGAGATGGCAGGAGGGGAGGAAAGGATAGATGATCGCGGTCTGGAGAAGGCTGCCGATCTTCTGATGGAGGGGAAGATCCTGGCGGTCAAGGGTTTAGGCGGATTTCACCTCGCTGTGGATGCCTGGAATGAAGAGGCTGTTCTGGCACTGCGACGGCGTAAGCGGCGGGATGAAAAAGCCTTTGCTGTTATGGTGGCGGATGCGGATAAGGCCGGAATGTTTCTCGAAGTGAAGGATGGGGACAGGGAACTGCTGCAGAGTACGGCAGCTCCTATCCTGATCCTGCCGAGGCGGAAAGGCCTGCTTTCGGCTCCCACAAGTGCCCTGGCACCGGGCAATCCGAATCTCGGTGTCATGCTGGCTTATACACCGCTGCATCTGCTGCTCTTCCATGCACTGGCAGCGCGGCATCCCTCTCCCGTGCTGGTCATGACCTCCGCAAATTTCAGTGAGGAACCCATTGTGATCGGAAATGGAGAGGCCAGGGACACACTGTCGGGTCTGGTGGATGCCTTCCTCTTTCATGACAGGGAGATCCTGCTCAGGGCGGATGATTCTGTCATGCAGCCGGCCGCAGGGGCCTATCGGGTGCTCCGACGCAGCAGAGGCTTTGTGCCCTTGCCTATAATGCTTCGTGAGATAGATGGTAAGTTAAATAATTTATCGACTAAACCCTCAGAGAGTGACCCGGTCATCCTGGCTGTCGGTGCAGAATTAAAAAATACGGTTTCGCTCCTGAAGGGTCGGAGACTGTTTCCCGGTCCGCATGTAGGGGATCTGAACAATCTGGCGTCCTACGGATTTTTTCAGGAAAGCATGATGCATCTGCAGAAGATCCTGGATGTGAAAGCGACCTGTACGGCTCACGATATGCACCCGTCTTATCTTTCCACGCAGTGGGCCCGGGAACAGGGGCTGCCGCGCTTTGCTGTTCAGCATCACCATGCCCACATGGCGGCGGTCATGGCGGAACACGGTCTCGAGGATGATCCGGCCCGGCCCTGGCTGGCTGTGGTGCTGGACGGAACAGGTTACGGCTATGATCACAGCATCTGGGGAGGAGAGATCCTTCTGGGCGGACTTACAGAGTTGAAAAGGGTCAGCCGCCTGCAGCCCATGCCCCTGCCCGGCGGGGATGCGGCAGTCATCGAACCCTGGCGTGCGGCCCTGGCCTACCTTCTGGAATCCGGCATTGAGTCAGGACATCCGCTGCACAGCAGGGAAGGCGGGGGGATGGTCCGGCAGATGCTGGACCGCAGACTGAACAGCCCCTACAGCAGTTCCTGCGGACGGCTCTTCGATGCAGCAGCCGTGATCTGCGGCGGCCGGGAAATCATCCGATANGAAGCACAGGCAGCTGTTGAATTCATGTATTCAGCAGATCCGAATGAGGAAGGCAGCTATCTTTCCGAAATGGATATGGGACACTGTTTCAGCGACCTGCCTGTCCGGGATCTGATCCGCGCCCTGTTCCGGGATCATGCGGCAGGACAATCCGCATCCGTCTGTTCCGCACGCTTTCACAACACGCTGGCGGACCTGTTTAAACATCGCCTCCTGGCCCTGAGGGAGTTTTTCGGGGTCTCTAAGCTTCTGCTCAGCGGCGGGGTCTTCCAGAATAAAATCCTGTTGCAAAGGCTGTCCCAAACTTTAAATTACTCAGGATTTGAAGTGTGGAGTCATGAAAGGATCCCAAGCAATGATGGATCTATCTCCATCGGTCAGGCCGCTGTGGCCAGAGCTCTGCTGTTCAGCGGACAGACGGAAGCCGCCTACAGCGATCTCTGTAATACAGATCCGAAAATGTATAAAATGGATAGATAGTTGAGTAATAGTTTAACAAATAGAATATTACACTAAAAGAGGGAGCAGTATATGTGTTTAGCCATCCCCGGAAAGATCATGGAGATCTACGATGAGAACGGTTTGACAATGGGAAAGATCAACTATGCCGGTACAGAGAATGCGGTCTGCCTGGCCTATGTGGACGGCGCGGAGGTCGGAAAGTATGTTCTGGTGCACGCAGGTTTTGCCATTTCAGTGCTGGATGAAGATGAGGCAAAGCAGAGTCTGAGTCTCTGGGATGAGATGATTGAGAAGGCCGAAAGCAATGATGACTACCGTATTGAGTGGGAGGGAAAGGCGTCTGAGTCCAACTGATGCCGGCTGGGGCCATGGGTCTTCTGAGTTATGTGCTGAGACCGGGCCGGGCAGGAAGATTGGAGCTGGACACATTTTTCTGAAAGGCAGACGATGAAATATCTAGATGAATTCCGTGATCCGGTGATTGCCGGACGCATTCTGGACCGTATCCACGCTGTGACCACCCGTCCCTGGGGCATCATGGAGATCTGCGGCGGGCAGACGCATAGTATCATACGTAATGGCATTGACCAGCTGCTTCCGGAGCAGATCGAGCTGATCCATGGCCCCGGCTGCCCTGTCTGTGTGACGCCCCTGGAGGTGATCGACCGGGCGCTGGAGATCGCCAAGCTGCCGAATGTGATATTTACAAGTTTCGGCGATATGCTGAGGGTTCCGGGCTCCAGAGATGACCTGCAGACCCTCCGTTCCCGCGGTGCCGATGTCCGCATGGTCTATTCGCCCCTGGAATCTCTGAAGATCGCCCGCGAGAATCCGGACAGAGAGGTAGTTTTTCTCGCTATCGGCTTTGAGACCACCGCTCCCGGCAATGCCATGGCCATTATGCAGGCCAAAAGGGAGGGGCTGAAGAATTTTTCCGAACTGATCTCTCAGGTTCGGGTCCCTCCGGCCATGGAAGCCATTCTCGGTGCAGAGGACAACCGGGTTGACGGTTTTCTGGCGGCCGGACATGTCTGCGCGATTATGGGCTGGTGGGAATATGAAGCGGTGGCCGAAAAGTACCGCAGCCCCATTGTTGTGACCGGTTTTGAACCCATGGATGTCCTGGAGGGCATCTATCGTGTGGTGACTCTCCTGGAAAAGGGGGAGTACAGGGTTGAGAACGCCTACGCACGCGCTGTGCAGAGGGATGGCAGTCAGGCAGCTCAGAAGATGATGGCCGAGGTCTTTGAGATCCGGGATCAGAAATGGCGGGGCATCGGCAGTATACCCGAGAGCGGTCTGCAGCTCCGTGACAGTTACAGCGAATTTGATGCAGGAAAGAAATTTTCTGTGGCAGACGTGGTCACGGAGGAAAGTCCTCTCTGTATCAGCGGTCTGATCCTGCAGGGTAAGAAAAAACCCCGGGAATGTCCGGCCTTCGGCAGAGAATGTACGCCCCGAACCCCTCTGGGAGCGACCATGGTCTCCGACGAGGGTACCTGTGCCGCCTATTTCCGGCATCAGCGGCTGTGACACAGCTGCAATCAACGGCTTAAACCGGCAGATCAAACGAAGGGATCAAAGCATCCATGAGTGAAGAAAGCGAAAAACTGAATATAAGCGGGGGTTTCAACTGCCCGCTGCCGAAAATGGATCACGATACGGTGCAGCTGGCCCACGGCGCCGGCGGACGCATGATGAGTGAACTTATTGACAGGATCTTCATCCCCTGTTTCAGCAACGAGATCCTCAGCAGAATGGAGGATCAGGCTGCTCTGCCTCTGCCTTCTGAAGGACGTCTGGTCTTTACAACGGATTCCTTTGTCGTCCATCCCCTCAGCTTTCCCGGCGGGGACATCGGGGATCTGGCCGTGAACGGTACGGTGAACGACCTGGCTATGAGCGGTGCCAAAGCCCTCTACCTCAGCGCCGGTTTCATTATCGAGGAAGGTCTGCCCATCGCCGATCTGCATGCCATCGCCCTCTCTATGCGCAGAGCCGCAGATCTGGCCGGTGTTCAGATCGTGACCGGAGACACCAAGGTGGTGGGAAGGGGACACGGAGACAAGGTCTTTATCAATACTTCCGGCATCGGTATTCTGCCCCCCTCTCTCAATCTCTCCGTCTCCAGTATCCGCCCCGGTGACAGGATTATTCTCTCCGGGACCCTGGCTGATCACGGAATGGCCATTATGGTGAAAAGGGAAGGGCTCAGTTTCAACTCCGATATACGCAGTGATTCAGCTGCCCTCAACGGCCTCGTGGAAAACATGATCGCCTGCGGTGCAGAGATCCATGCCATGCGTGACCCGACCCGAGGCGGCATGGCGGCCAGTCTCAACGAGTTCGCAGACCGGAGCCGGGTGGGCATCAAGGTGGATCAGAGCGCCGTTCCCGTCCGGGAGGATGTACGTGCCGCCTGTGAGGTTCTGGGCATCGATCCCTTTATGGTTGCCAACGAAGGCAAGCTCCTGGCTGCTGTCGCTCCCGATTCCGCCGAGCTGCTGCTGCATACCATGCGTCAGCATCCCCTGGGCCGGGAAGCGGCAATCGTTGCCGAAGTGGTGGATTCACACCCCGGTATTGTGACCCTTAAAACGGCTCTCGGTGTCGAACGCATTCTCGAAATGCCCCTGGGGGAACAGCTGCCGCGGATCTGCTGAAAGATCAGAAGCAGCAGTCCCGTTTTCAAAGATTGTTTTTTCCATATTATTCGCCGTACATTTACCGCTTCCAACAGAGGAGCCGCCTGTGAAATATGTTCTGCCCGGATGTCGTTCTACCTTTGGTCTGCTGCTGATTCTTATCTGCCTCAGCAGCTCCCTTCAGTCCGCCGTCATCAGCGGTTTTGTCCGGGATGAAAGCAATGGCGAACCCCTGTCCTTCGCCAATGTCATGCTCAGCGGTACAGAGATCGGCGCCGCCACAGGACAGGACGGTTATTATGTGATTACCAATGTGCCGGCAGGCAGCTATACCCTCGCTGTGACCTATATCGGTTTCCGCTCTGAGGAACAGCAGATTCAGCTGTCAGAGTCCGAAGCCCTGCGCCTGGATATCCGTCTTCAGCGGGCGGCTGTCAGCGGGGAGACGGTGACGGTCACTGCCGAGAGGGAACGCTTCCGGCGGGAGGTCACTTCCTCGCAGATCTCCCTGGACCAGCGCAGTATCGAAGCCGCGCCCTCCTTCGTGGAAGCCGATGTATTCCGCGCTCTGCAGATGCTCCCCGGTGTGCAGGCCCTCAATGATTTTTCACCGGCCCTCTATGTCCGAGGCTCCACTCCCGACCAGAATCTGATCATGCTGGACGGCATTACGGTCTATAACCCCATGCACCTCGGCGGGATCTTCTCCACTTTCAATACCGATGCCATCAAGGAAGCGGATTTCTATGCCGGCGGCTTCGCTGCAGAATACGGCGGCCGCATGGGATCCATCCTCAATATCATCAACAGGGAGGGAAATACAGAGTCCTTCAGCGGCAGTGGAAATGTCTCCCTCCTGTCCAGCAAACTCACTGCCGAAGGCCCCCTTCGCTTTGGATCCCTCAGTCTTTCTGATCCGAACTCAAGCCCTGCTGATTCCCCGGTCAGAGGCTCCTGGATGCTGGCTGGACGCCGTACCTACTTCGATGTCCTGATCAATACGTTCTACCGCAAGTATGTCAAACCCAATTACTCCGCCGATGAACAGCAGAATATGCCGGACAAGATCTTTCCCTACTATTTCTATGATCTGCAGGGCAAAATAAATCTGGATCTGGGCAGCGACCACCGCCTGACCTGGTCCTCCTTCTATGGAGATGATGTCCTGGCCTATGACTATGACAACAGCTACAGCTCCGATGATGATGTGTATTACGGCATGGATGAGAATTACCGCTACGAAAGCCGTGATGACCTGGTCTTCGACTGGAGATGGGGCAATTTTACCAACTCCCTCTCCTGGCGCTGGCTCCTCAGTCCCGAACTGGTCCTCAAAACCTATGTGGCCCAGAGCCGCTTCCGCTTCAATGTCGATATGGACAATGACTACGAATACAGCAGCACAAGCGCCGTGGATACAGTTTTTTCCGCCACGGAATTCAATCTCAATATCTACGACCGGGTCAAGGACCGAACTGTCCGCTCCTCTGTGACGTGGAAACCTGTGTCACAGCACAGCCTCGATGCAGGTTTCGAATTCAAATCCGTCAATTTCGGCCTGGCTATGATCTTCGATGTCAAAGATCAGTACAACGACTATCACGAAAGCTTCAGAGACAGTATCATGTTCATGGAAAGCCGCACCGCCGAAAGCGCCTTCTACCTGCAGGACAGCTGGCAGATCAGCGCCCTCCTGTCCCTTCAGACCGGTCTGAGATCCACCTATTTCCAGCCCCGGAACAGCTGGCACCATGATCCCCGCTTCGCCCTCAAGTACTATCTGACGGACAAACTCTCAGTCAAACTCAGTCAGGGCCGCTATCATCAGTTCCTGACCGTCGCCAATCCCCCCGATGAAAATCTCCGCTTCCTCGATATCTGGTTCGGAATCCCCGAGGATAAGTTGATCCCCTGGGCTGACCACAGTATTTTCGGAATCGAATACCTCAGTGAAGGCGATATCCTCTTCAGGGCCGAAACCTATTACAAGCATTTCAGCCATCTTCTGACTCTCAAACCCTCTGAACTGATCTCCATCGACCCCGATGGCGCACCCACTATCGATCCCTTCAATGAGTTCTGGGATACCGATGCCTTCGCCTACGGACAGGAATTCCTGATCAAAAAGATCTCCGGTCGTCTCCGCGGATGGACCGGCTACACGTATTCCGTCACCAAACGACGCTATGAAGGACAGGACTGGTATTTTCCAAAATACGACAGGACGCATACCCTCAACCTCGTGGGAGATCTGCAGATCAGCAAAGAGCTGCATGTCTCAAGCGCCTTGAGCTACAGTACCGGTAATCCCTATACACCCATCATCGGGCGCATCGAAAGTTTCCGGGATGACAGCTGGACCGACGCCGGCTCCTGGACCTCAGATGCCGGATTCCTCTACGGCGACCGCCACTCCGACCGCTTTCCCGATTACTTCCGACTCGATATTGCCATCAAAAACCGAAAAGAGACAAGCTACGGCTATCGCGAATGGTACTTTCAGGTCCTCAATGCCACAAATCACCAAAATGTCTTTTCCTATGTCTATCGCAATGCCGATGAATGGGGCTTCTTCGAAACACAGAGCAGCCGCCGAAGCGGGGTCGAACGGGCCGCTATTCCCATGTTCCCCTTTATGCCTACTTTCGGGTTTAAATTTGAATTTTAGTTTATGATAGGGATATAGTTAAACTATGAAATCATTATATTCTAAGTTCTTCAGAAGGGTCTCAACTCCCGCTCTTTTCGGTCCCCTGCATTCTGCTTCCAGTTTCAGGCACGGTTACCGGGCCCTGTCGCTTCTCCCGGCCGCCGTTCTCATGCTGGGTCTGCTGAGTCTCAGCCGCTGTCAGAATTGGGAGCCGGTGGAGGGAAACCTGGAACCCAGTCTCAATGTCTTCGCACTTCTGGCCCTGGATGACAGTCTCACAAGCACGGTGGTGGTACACCGCACTCTCCCCACCAGCGGGTCCGACCGCATTGTGACCGGCTATGATACGCTCTATTTTGAAGCCTGGGACTATTACAATGAAAAAACCGGCCAGTGGGAGGCGGATACTTTCTGGTACGATGAACCCCTGATTCAGGAGCGCAGTGAATCCCTCTACCTCGTGAAGGATGCAGAGGTCCTCCTCAGTGACGGCGCTCAGACCTGGAGCTTCGTTCTCAGGCCTGACACTGCATTTAAAGATCTACGCGATGATTACTGGTACGGATATTCCGAACTTCTGCAGGATCCTGCTGCCTATATTCCCGCCGACAGCAGTTTCCGACCTCAGCCCGGGCAGAATTACACTCTGCAGGTGACAGCCCCCGGCGGACTCTCTCTCACCGGTGCCCTGCGCATGCCGCCGCTGCCAATTATCCTGGAAGATCTGCTGCCGGACACGCTCAGTCTGTCCAAACCCTTTACGGTGGCCTGGACCGATGCCGCCGGACTCGCTGCAGATATTTCTATCAACAGCGGCAGCTGGGACTATCTCTGCGGCGCCCAGAAGTCCACGACCCTCCGCCCCGGTGACAGTACCTGGACGGTCAATCCGGACCCCGGCTGCATCGAATACAATCAGTCCGAATGGGCCCGGGATCAGAAACTGCCCGCCATCATCCGGGTGAGACTCATGGATGAGAATTATAATGAATATTTCGGCGTCGACGCCGATCTGGCCTCAGTGAATAATTTTCTCATGGGAGAAGGCAATATCGGCCTCTCCGTCGGTGTCGAGGGCGGCTACGGTGTCTTCGGAGCCCTGTCCAGCGCTCGAATTACCCGCGTGCTCGTACCCTGATTCCCCGCTCTATTCATTGACATTGTAAAAGGTCAGGTTCTTTCGGTCTTTTCTGACTCCCGGAAAACTCAGTACTTTATTGTGCATCACGCAGTAGACCCCCGGCTTGAGTATTCGTCCTGCCAGGAATGCCTCTGTCACGTTCTGCAGAGCGTCCGTGTCCTTGAAGATGAAGGGCCGCATGGCCCCCGTGAATATGATGGGACAAGCGGGTTCCGGCAGAGAACGGTGCACAAATTCTCCGCTGATCTCTAGGGTATCGGTTCCGTGCAGCACCACGACGGCATCACTGCTCTTCATGGCCTGTCTGCAGACTTTCATGATGATCTCCCGGTCCTCGTCATTCATCTCCAGGCTGTCCTTGAAGATGATATTCTGCTGAACCACCTCCACGTCGGGCAGCCGCAGCGAACTCACGATCTGACTCATGATACTCGCATAGTTCTTCAGTGATCCGTCATATTCATTGTAGGTCTTATCTATGGTCCCGCCGGTTCCGATCAATGTGTACAGCATGCCCGCTCCTTTGTTTCAAACTCCCGGATATTACGTATTCCTGTGCAGGAATTCAACTGTCCGTGTCCTTCATAAATTCATATATTTGCCCCATGTAAATCCGCAGGAGGCAGGATCTTGGAATTTCTCTCTGTCATTGAATATATCGCCGTTGTCTTCGGCATCGTGGCCGTCTATCTGAATGTGCGGCAGAATATCTGGTGCTGGCTCACCGGCCTTCTGCAGGTCGCTCTCTATGTGATTATTTTCTATCAGGCTAAACTCTATTCTGATTTCCTTCTCCATATTTTCTATGTGTTTATGCAGCTCTACGGCTGGTACCACTGGCTCTACGGCGGCGCGAAGAAAGATGCACTGCCCGTCACTGTTCTCAACTCCCGACACCGTCTTGTCTGGGCTCTTCTCATTGTGATCGGAACCTGGCTCTGGGGATGGTTCATGGCGGCCCGAACCGATGCCGCACTCCCCTACTGGGACGCCTTCACCACTGTGGCATCCGTCGTCGCAATGTGGTTCATGGCCCGTAAATATCTGGAGAGCTGGATCCTCTGGATTATTGTGGATGTCGTGGCCGTCGGCGTCTACTATGTGAAGGATCTGCTGCCCACAACCGGCCTTTATATCGTGTTTCTGGGCCTGGCCGCAGCAGGTTTTATCGAATGGAAACGCAGTATGCTTGCGCAGCAGAAGGAGGCCGTCCTTTGAGTACTGGACTGGTTCTCGGTAAATTCGCCCCCCTTCACCGCGGCCATCAGCTGCTCATCGACCGCGCACTGGCCGAAAATGACAGGGTCCTCGTCCTGATCTGGCAGGCCACCGATATTACAGATACTCCTCTGCCTGTCCGCTCCGGCTGGGTCCGGACCCTCTATCCGGATGTGGAGATCCTCGAAGCCTGGGACGGTCCCCTCGAAGAAGGGGAAAGCCCTGAGATCAAACGCCTCCATGAAGTGTATATCCTCGATATTCTGGACGGTCGCACGGTGGACCGCTTTTATTCCAGTGCCTTCTGGGGCGAACACGTGAGCCGGGCCCTCGGCGCCGAGGACTGCCGCATCGACCCGGAACGAAAAACTGTCCCCGTCCCCGGCAGCGAGATCCGCGAATTTCCCTATGCCCACCGCCGTTATATCCACCCCTTCGTCTACCGCGATCTGATCACTAAGATCGTCTTCCTCGGTGCCCCCTCCACTGGCAAAAGCAGCCTCGCCCGGGAGCTTGCCAAACTCTATGAAACGCAGTTCATGCCCGAGTACGGCCGCGAATACTGGGAAAAATATCAGCAGGACCGGCGCCTCAGCCCCGAACAGCTGCTGGAGATCGCCACAGGCCATCTCGAACGCGAAGAATCCCTGATCCGGGAATCACAGCAGCGCATCTTCGTCGATACCGATGCCACCACAACCTATATTTTTGCCCTCTATTACCACGGCTTCGCCCTCAAAGGCCTTGAAGACCTCGCCGACGCCTGCCTCAGCCGCTACGACCTCTTCTTTCTCTGTGATGACGATATTCCCTTCGAAGATACCTGGGAACGCTCCGGCGAGGGCAACCGCTTCCTCTTTCAGCAGCAGATCAAGGCCGACCTCCTGCGCAGAAAAATTCCCTTCATCACCCTCAGCGGCTCCTTCGAGACACGCATCGCCAAAGCCCGCTCAGTCATCGATGCCTATAAAAAGTACCATTCCCTGGGCAACGCCCTCTTTCAGCTCTGATCCGCTCCCCGCACTTTCAGTCCAAGGCCTCCAGCTCACCCCCGGAGACTGCCCCCACTCGCCGGAATCTGAATTTCTGCTTCACTGCCCTCAGAAATCGGGACGCCTCCGCCGGAAATGACCTGCCGTAACGGTTTTCCCGCTGCGTGGGATAACAGAGACAGAGATCCCGACGGCTGCGGCTGATCGCCACATACAGAAGTCTCGCATCTTCCTCAAGTGCCTCAGGATCCTCGCGGCTGCGGTAATTGGGATATATGTTCTCCAGACAGTCCGGCACGATCACCCGCTCAAATTCCAGCCCCTTCGCCTTGTGAACTGTCGACAGGATCACCTGCTCATCCCCCAGGATCAGGTCCGCCTCCCGGTAGTGCAGATACGGCCGTATCCTGCTCCTGAACAGTTCCTCTCCTCTGCCCGGCTCCGTCGTGATATCCATGTGGTGAAACAGCCGATCTGTATAAAACCAGTCATCCGGGTCCATATAACTCACGCCCAAACCCTGAAGATGCCGCAGAAACAGCCGCCCCGCCTCACTTAAACTCATCTGCTCCTCCCAGCGCTCCAGCACCTGCGCATGCAGTCCCCCGAAATTACGCCGAAATCCCTCGATGACCCGCCTGTTCGTCTGAACAAATTCCAGCTGCCCAACCAGGATCTCCGCACTCTCCTCAGTCATCCTCCGCACCAGATTGTAGGTGGCCTCTGTATCCTCAACCGCGTTGTGACTGTTGCTCCCCTCCAGTTTAAAATGTTCTATCAGTTTCTCCAGGGAATAGGAGCGAAGTCCAGGAAACAGATGCCGGCTGACCTCAATGCTGTCGTAAACCGGCCCCGTCTCAGGAAATTCTATGCCCGCCGCCTGAAAATTGCTCTTTAGCATCCCCATGTCAAAGGAGGCGTTGTGTGCAATCAGCACCGCTCCCTGTATGATCTCTGCAAATTCCAGCAGGACCTCAAATCTGTCCCGCCCCGCTGTCTCCAGCATTCCGGAACTGATATGATGCACCGCCTCCGCCGATCCGATGGGCTTGTCCGTCTTCAAATAGGCCGCATAACGGCTCACAGCCTCCCCGCCCTCGCAGATCACCGCCGCAATCTGTATGATGTCAGCACCCCCTTCCTCCCATGCCTCCGTGGTCTCCGTGTCGAAAATCAGCGTCCGGCGACTGAAAAAATCACGGTGGAACCGGCTGACCAGACTCTCCTCACTAATATTCTGATTCAGAACTTCCTCCGCATACAGACCCCGACTGTACATCTCCGTCACAATTGCCCGGGCCTGCAGAAGCGTCATCGAAGGTGTAAAAAGCCACAGCATCCGGCTCCAGGCCATCCTGTCTGCCGCATTGCCCATGCCTGTGAACCAGGCTAAAAGATTCTTGATGACCTTGCGCCGAAAGAGGTCATAACCCGAGATCCGGAAATGCGAAAGCCCCCGCCGCCCCAGAACCTCACTCAGATCATCCGCCCTGTCATTTGTCCTGACTAGCACAGCGGTTAAACCATCATCGTAATTATCTTGTATCTCCTCAATCCGATCCGCCAGCACTCGGTCCTGCTCCCTCACAGTGCCCTCCACTTCCAGGATCTCCAGCTGCGATGCCCCGTCCCCCGTCCCCTGACTCGCCTCGCTGAGGATCGGACGGCTGTTCACCAGATTCTTCTCAAGATACTCGTTGAGAACCTCCAGCAGCGGCGCAGGACAGCGGTAGTTGACCCTGAGATAATGCACCCTGCTGCGCTCGGCACAGCGCCTCAGATTGTCCAGCCTTGCCCCCATAAAACTGAAGATGGCCTGCTCATGGTCCCCGAAAAAGAGCTGAAAACCGTCCTCCTCCGCCAATGCCTCAATGATCGCCCACTGCAGCGCATTCATATCCTGAACCTCATCCACCTGCAGCCAGGCATAGTCCAACATCTTCCAGCCCGACTCCCTGTTCCTCAGCGCATGCAGCAGATAGAGCAGCAGATCATCAAAATCCGCTGCATACAGCGAATCCTTCAGGGCCTCGTACTTCACACAGGCCGCACTCAGCTCCGCACTCATCTCATCCGGAAACACCGGCCTGTGCAGCAGCTCCAGCTCCAGCCCAAGCCCCAGCGCCTTCTGACTCACAGCCGCCGTCTTCAACTGCCATGCACTGACCTCCCCCTCCAGCGACCGCGCCAGAAAACCCAGCGTATCCAGACTGTCCTCCTCGTCATAAATACTCAGATTTCTCGGCACCAGAGCATTCTCCAGCAGAAAATGATAAGCGAAGCGGTGCAGATTGCCGATAAAAGGCAGCGGCCCCTCCCGCAGCGCAGCCACCCTCTCCGCCATCACCCTCGCCGCCCTGTTGGTAAATGTCAGGCAGGCCATCTTCTCAATCTCCACCCCCGCCTCCATCGCGCCCGCAACCTTATGCGCCAGAAGCTCCGTCTTCCCCGTTCCCGCCGGCGCCAGCACCAGATGACGCCCCCGCTCCAGCTCCAGAATGCCCCGCTGCTCCTCGCTGAACACGATCGGCTTTAACTCAGCCATTTTAAACACCCTATCCAAACCAGCACTCCATGATTATTTTTTTAACATATTATGGACTTATCATCCCAATATCAAGCACCGGAATTCATTCCCCCCCCAACCCTCATTATTCATCAGACCCAGCCCCAAAATCCGCACCCATCCGCGCCATCCGCGCCCATCCGCGCCATCCGCGCCCATCTGAGCCATCTGTGGCAACGCCGTTATCCGCGTCAGCGCCGTTAAAAATAAAACAGTCCTATCCGCGCTTATCTGCGCCCATCTGAGCCATCTGTGGCAACGCCGTTATCCGCGTCATCCGCGCCAGCGCCGTTAAAAATAAAAAAGTCTTATCTGCGCTTATCTGCGCCCATCTGCGCCATCCGCGTCAGCGCCGTTATCCGCGTCATCCGCGGCAACGCCGTTAAAAATAAAAAAGTCTTATCTGCGCTTATCTGCGCCCATCTGAGCCATCTGTGGCAACGCCGTTATCTGCGGTATCCGCGTCAGCGCCGTTATCCGCGGTATCTGCGTCAGCGCCGTTAAAAATAAAAAAGTCTTATCTGCGCTTATCTGCGCCCATCTGAGCCATCTGTGGCAACGCCGTTATCTGCGGTATCCGCGTCAGCGCCGTTAAAAATAAAAAAGTCTTATCTGCGCTTATCTGCGCCCATCTGAGCCATCTGTGGCAACGCCGTTATCCGCGGTATCTGCGTCAGCGCCGTTATCCGCGTTATCCGCGGCAAAAAAAAAGGAGCCGCCCCGAAAAGCAGCTCCCCGTATCCCCGCCGAACACGTTCAGAACGGAACCCGGACCCGCGGAGAGGGGGTGCGGTCCACGGTCCCGTTCCGTGTCCGGATCTTATTTATTTACCGTCACCCGGCCGCTGGCCGTCTCCAGTTCCACATCCGCCTCACCCTCAGGTGTCGCAAACAGGGTCCGAACATATTCCGTCCTGCCCCGTTTGAAGTTTTCCTTACTCTCTGTATCCACATTGGATGAGAAGTTTCCACTCTGATTCTTGTTCACACTCTCCATCTTTCCGTAGACCGAATGCCCGTTAAGCTCCAGTTTCACATCACCCGAGGCCGCACTCAGCGAAAGTTTTCCCCGGATATCCCCGTCCATGCTCACTTCCACATCGCCGCTGGCAGAACTGAATTCAGCCCGCTCCACATTCTTCAGACCTTCACAGCGGATGTCTCCGCTGGCCGTCGACAGTTCACCCGCTCCCATACAGTCCTTGACCGATATGTCGCCGCTCGCCGCACTGGCCTTCGTCACTGTCGCTATTCTGTCCAGCTCTATATCCCCGCTGGCTGTCGAAATACTGATCTCCTGATTCACCGACTCCGCTTCCACATCCCCGCTGGCCGTCGAAATCGTCAATGGTCCTTCCGCTTCGTGAACTTTCACATCCCCCGAAGCCGTGCTGATCTTGCCGCTGCCGTCTGCACTGTAAACCTCCACATCACCCGATGCAGACTGTATCTTGAAACTGCCCGACAGTTCCCGCACCTCCACATCACCAGAGGCCACAGACACATTCAGCTCACCGCTCATGCCCTCGATCACTATGTCACCCGAAGCACTCGCAACCCGCAGGTCCACACCCTCAGGGATCTGAAGCCGGATCTCAAGCTCCGTTTCCTTTCCCCAGCTGCCCCGACCGTGATATTCCTGCTCGATCGTCACCGTGCCCCGACTCTGGTCAAAACTCAGATCCATGTCCTTCTTCATGCTCCCGTCGTACTGAACCAGCACCTCCAGCGACTTTCCCCCCGTCTTTATCACCGTCAGATCCGCAATGTCCATCCGCAGATCCACCGACTTCACTCCCTCAAATGTCCTCGTCTCCGTCTCCCGGGCCCCGAAAAGCGCCAGCGGAAGCATCAGCGCTGCTATCAGTAAGTGTCTTGTGTTCATTCTCAACTCCTTTGTTTCTGCCTGTGTGATGCAGCTCAAACTGAAAAGGTTGTCACACTTCCGAATTTAACTTTCTCCAACCCGCTTTTAAATCCCTCTCTCAAACCCGGTCCCTTTATCTTTTCCCTGAAGCGCGTAAGGTCTCAACACCTGACGCACAAAAGTAGCATTCACAAAAATTGCTTGTAAGCCCGCCCTACTGTTTCTAAATTGACAAAGGGTCCTGGGGAGAACCCTGATACCGTGTTAATCAAATCAACCGAAATAACCGGCTTCAACCGTAAGACGGTCCTCTTCGTCACTGTCGTTGCCTCCGTCATGCTCCTCAGTGCAGGTCTCATGAGCTGGACCGCCGAACAGTATATTCTCAATGAGGCCAAGGAACGTGTCCGCAATCTCCTCCTCAGCCATAAAGGCATACACCACTATGTTCAGCAGGTGATGCTCCCTGCCTATGCCGCCTATCAGGACAGCGGGATGATCGATTCCGCCTTCTATGCCCCCGAGATCCTCTCCTCGTCCTATATTGCCCGCAATCAGCACCGCTTCTATAATGAGGAACTGGCCCGCGCCGGCCTTCAGGGTGTCTATTATAAACTCGCCGCAAAAAATCCCCGCAATCCCGTGAATATCGCAGACTCCGATGAATTGCGCATGATCGAGCTCTTCAATAAGGACCGGCAGCTCAGTTCCTATGAGGAAATCGTGAAGTTTCACGGAAATAAATATCTCTATGTGGCTATTCCCTTCCTCGAAAACGGTCCCAATTGTCTGCGCTGTCACGGAAATCGCAACGAGGCTCCCGTCGATCTGCAGAGACTTTACCCCGGCGAAGGCGGCTTTAATGAACAGGTCGGTGAGATCCGCGCCATCACTTCTATCCGCGCACCCCTGGAACACGAGTTCTCCGCTATTTATATTTTCGGTTTCAGCGCCTTCAGCGGTTCGATGGCTTTCGTCGGCCTCATCGTCTTCAATACGGTCCTCCGCCGCTCCGTAACCCGAAAAACCGGCCGCCTGGAAAGAGAGGTGATCGAAAGGAAAAGGGCCGAAACGGTTCTGTCCGAAAACCAGAATATGCTCCGGCAGATCCTCGATACCGCCCCCCAGAGTATTTTCTGGAAAAACCGAAAAGGGATCTATATCGGCTGCAATCGGAATTATGCCCTCACCGTCGGACTGCAGGATCCCGTTGATATCCTCGGTAAAAGTGATTACGATCTGCCCTTCCCCCGCGAAGAAGCCGAAATCTACCGCCGCGATGATCAGCAGGTGATGGAAAACGATATTCCGAAGATCCATATTATCGAACAGGTGGAAGCTGCAGACGGTAAACGCATCTGGGTCGATACTACTAAGATCCCTCTCCATGATTCAGAGAAAAGAGTCTACGGTGTCCTCGGGGTCTATAATGATATCACCGAACAGAAACGGGTCCAGGAGGAAAAGGCCGAACTCGAACAAAGGCTGCAGCAGGCCCAGAAAATGGAGGCCGTCGGAACGCTCACCGGAGGCATCGCCCACGATTTCAACAATATTCTGGCCGCTCTCTATGCCTACAGCGATCTCGCCAAAAGCAAAGCAGCCGATCAGAATAAAGTGCTCTCCATAATTCAGCAGATGGATCAGGCCCATGAGCGAGCCGCCAATCTGGTCAAACAGCTGCTGGCCTTCAGCCGGAAACAGGATCACAACCCCGAAGTCCTCAATGTGAATCAGTTTATCCGGGATCTCAGTAAAATGCTCAACCGCCTCATCGGCATGGATATTGAAATGATCTTCGATCTGTCCCCCGCCGATGAATGTATTCTGGCCGACCCCGTGCAGTTCGAACAGATCCTCATCAATCTTGTGGTTAATGCCCGGGATGCCCTCCGCGAAAAGGAGGGGGAGGGGAACCCGAAACATATCAGCATCCGCACGGAAGCCCAGATCCTCGGCCCCCGCGATCTGAGGGAGATCCCCGCTCTCTCAACCGGAAAACATCTGCGCATCACGGTTGAGGACAACGGTTCAGGCATTTCCAGCGAAGATCTGCCAAGGATCTTTGAACCCTTTTTCACTACAAAAGAGGTCGGCAAAGGCACCGGCCTCGGACTGGCCACGATCTACGGGATCATCCGCCAGAATAATGCCTGGATTTCCGTCGATTCGACTCCCCGCCTCGGCTCTCGTTTTCAGATCCTCTGGCCCGTCACAGAACGGCCTCTCTCCGAAATCAGCAGCCCCGCAGCAGCTGTCGCCTCGGCTAAAGGCCTTGAGAAGATTCTCTATGTTGAGGATGAAGAACTCATCCGGACCGCCATGAGTATCGCCCTGAAAGATCTGGGCTATCAGGTCAATATCGCCCGCGATGGACGTGAAGCCTGGGATATGATCCAAAGCGGCACCTCGGAGTTCGATCTCATCGTCACCGATATCACAATGCCGAATATGGATGGCCGGGAACTGGTCCGGCATGTCCTCAAACGCTGCCCCAATGCCCGTATCATCGCCTGCAGCGGCCATAGCGGCGAAACCCGTATCCTCGAGGATCTGCGCTCCCTGAAGGTCCGCTTTCTACAGAAACCCTTTACGGTACGAAAACTCGCTAACGAAGTCCGTGATGTCCTTGATCTTGAATCGGCGAATAAAAGTTAAACTTTTCTAATAATGATATAGAGCGCCACCAGCAGGGCCGCCCCCGATAGCGGAAAGAGCGGTGCGTAGCCCAGCCAGGCTGTCAATAGCCCGCTCAGCAGCATCAGCCCCAGCAGTACCACGCTCTGAAGGCTGTCCACCACCGCGTAGTACAGCCGCGTGTCCTTGCCCCCGCTGAAGTTCATGATCATGTTCATGTGCCCCGTGCCCGTGATCCCCTGCGCCAGCCCCAGCAGCATGAAGATGATGTATAATTGACCGATGCTCTGTATCCCCAGCACTGCAAAGGAGGCCAGGGCGTAACTGCCGTAGATGATGGCCACCACATATTTGAATCCGTAGCGGTCACCCAGAAGCCCCGCAAAGTAGTTCGCCGCAGAACCCATGACCAGCGTGATGGCCGTGAAGACCCCCGCCTGCTCCACGTCAAAACCCAGTTTCTGCTGCCCGTAGACCGCAAAGAAGCTGTGTACCAGAAACTGAAACATGAAAAAGAAGCGGCTCCAGGTGTAGTTGCGGTAGCTCCGGTCCCGCAGCATGTCCCGGGCCTGTGCAATGAATTCCCCCAGACTCTGATCCGGCAGCTCCACACGGTTCAGCTCCCGGTCCGTCCGTATCCCCGCAAAAAATGTGGTCCCCGCCAGGATGCACAGCGCAAAGATCCCGAACAGTATCCCGAAGTTCCCAGGAAATTCCCAGCGCGGGTCCGCCAGTATCCAGGTTGCCGCCGCGCCGCCGGCTAAACCCATTAGGCCCGTCATCGTGAAGGTGATGCCCAGAAAGCGACCCCGCTTCTTCTCAACGCTGATCCGCTCCAGAAACAGTACCCAGAAGGGCATGATGGCCCCGATGCTCAGCCCGTACAGGATATAGAGCCCGATATAACTCATCCAGCCGGCCCGCCCCTGCAGACCGAAAACCCCGAAAAGCAGCCACATCCCCGCCACCGGCAGAAATAGCAGGTAGTGAACCAGCATGTTGGTCCCGATCACGTTCCGGATCCGCCTCACCCGGAAGGTCACCCAGAGCTGCGGAAGACTCAGAAATACCAGCATCAGACCCGGCAGCGCCCCGATGATCCAGGCCGGCGCTCCCAAACCCGCCAGAAACAGCGGAATGATGGCGTATACCGAATGCATCGCCGTCCCGAATCCCCAGATCCCCTCCGCCGTCGCATTCAGTACGGTGTTCCGTACTGCGTATGTCTCAACCCTTTTCATCGCGGCAACTATATCACTTTTTTACGACATCTCCAAATCCATTTTTCCCCGCCCGACCACCGCCCCGAACGAGCGTTTCCACCGCATCTGTACAGTCCTGTCGAAACGCCTTCCACCGCATCTGAACTCACCAGTCGAAACGCTTTATAATTATACAAATTTTTACTTGCACCAAAAGTTCATGAGAATTAAACTCAAAACATGTCAGCAACCCGCTCACTGAACTTGCTGCCGACGCCTGCAACACCCCGTGCAGCCGCTCCGTCTGCTGTCCTTCGACGCAGCAGTCCTGCCCTTCTGACCGGTCTGCTCTTTTTTACTCTGTCTTTCCCCCTCCAAGCCCAGTCCCCACCCGACCTTCCCTCACCACAGCCCCTCACCGCCGCCCAGAAGACCGATCTTTCTCTCCTCCGCGATTCCCAAACCCCTCTCTCCAGCCGTCTCGATACTCTCCCCTCCGGATTGACTGTCCTCGAACAGCTGCATTCCGCTACACCCGTCCATACTCCCGGCCGCTCTCTCATCCTCCGCTCTGTCCTGAGCAGCAACGGCCGCTTCCTCCTCCATCTCGGCCTTCCCCTGAATCTATCCGCCGATCCGGATCTGCCCCCCCATATCCCCCTCTTCCTCGAACGCTTCTTCCTCGCCTCCTGCCTCAGCCCCAACCCCGCCGCTCACGCCGCCGCCGACGGCATTCAGCTCTTCCGCAATGCCCTGCCCATCGGCTCCGTCGACTTTCCCCGCATCTCCCCGCCCGATCCCCGGCAGCATTTCACTCTCCGCATCCGCAGCGACCGCAATGGCCTCCTCGGTTGCCTCCTCCAGGCCCCGAAAGATACTTTTCTGCTCCTGTTTCAACCCTCTACCCAGCGCCTTCTCGGCCTCGATCAGGAGGAACAGCTGCTCCAGCTCCTACTCCTCCTCGAATACCCCCATCACGCCGCCTCCTCTTTGCCCCATTCCCCTCTCCAGGATCTCCATCCCCTCCTGCAGCTCGCCGATCTTCAGTCTCAACTCCCGACGCCCCGCGATCTCCTGCCCTCCGACTGCCCCGAAGCACGCTTCCCGCGCCCACGAATGGCCGGATTCCTCGTCGACAGCTCCGCACAGCTCCTCCCAGGCCTCAGCAACGCCAAATATTATGATGTCCGCTCCGCTATCCTCGATGATCCCGCCTTCCCCCGACAGTCCCTCACAAACCGTCTCATCGCCCCCCAATGCTTCCCACCCCTGACGCTCCGCCTCCACCTGAGCGGCCTCCGCGATCGCTCCCTCACGATTCCCTATGACCGCCTCCATCAGATTCTCTCCCGTAACAGCCACTGCTATGTGGCCCTCGAATCCCAAATCCCCGAAAACCCGGTCTCAATCCCTGACGCAGCTTACATTGCCACTGTCATCTGCCTGCAGCCCGCCATGCAGTCCATGCATCTCCTGCAGCTCTCCCTGAATGCCTCACTCATCAGGTCCTCCTCACCCGATACTCTCAATGCCGATCTCTATGTCAGTATCCGACAGGATAATGTGGCCTCCCTCTTCGCCCCCCCCGGCGACTCTCCCCTCATCAAAGAACCCCTGAATATTCACGTAGACCCCCATAGGTGATCCATGAGATTTTTCCTTGCCCTCCTTCTGTCGTTTTCATCTGTATTCTCTCAAACTGAGAAAGAAGTTAAACTAAGCAACGAATTCTACTGGGGAGAGGCCTCCTCCGAAGATCCCCAGTCCGCCCGCAGCGACGCCCTCCGCGATATGATGATGAAGATCTCCGTCACGCTCTCAGCCTCCAGCTCCCTGCAGCGCGCCGAAGACTATGCCGGCGCCGACGAACGCTACCGCTCCGAGATCCTGGCCTCCTCCGCCATGACTCTCTCAGGTGTCGCCTTCCTCGAGTCCGAACGCCGCGGACTATCCCGCGTTATCGCCTATATTTCTAAAGCCGATTATCAGACTTCTCTGAAAAAACTCGCCGAATCTCTCCAGGGCGATGCCCGCACTCTCGAACTCCGGGAACAGAACAGCGGCCCCCTCGCCGCCCTCAGCGATTATTATCTGCTCTGGCTGAAAACCCACCAAAGCCCCGAAACGGTCCCCTTCACCACCGCCGACGGCACTCTCCATCCCAATCTCCGCCTCTTTCTCATGGACCGTATGTCCTCTGTCATCAATCACCTCAATCTCGAATGCAGCGCCGCCTCCATTGACGCCGACCTGCCCCTCGTCACCCTCGATCTCCGCCTCAATTATCAGAATCGCCCCCTCTCCGGCCTCATCATTTCACCCGACAGCCCCGACCGCGCCGATGTACCCGTCACCGACGGCCGAGCCCAGGCCTTTATCTACGCCCTGCCCAGCGCCCGCATTCAGCG
>JGI11705J14877_10000207_pt1 | contig 37239 bp, 36 predicted proteins | sample Etolaghawater15m_FD_14877 | JGI IMG/M metagenome (IMG submission 14877) | reverse complement strand
GTCATCAGCGTCATCAGCGTCAGCGCCGTTCACTAAAAAAATGCTTTATCCGCGCCCATCAGCGCCCATCCGCGACATCTGCGGTGAATAAGTATCTGCGCTATCCGCGGCTCTGCATTTGCGAAATCTGTGCTGCTGTCCCCGGGGTCACGCCACCATTTGCAATAGTGCCGCACAGATCAGCGCCATGTAGGTTCCAAGCACATAACCGGCGATTCCCAGCATCACTCCCACAGAGGCAAGAGCGGGATGAAAAGCTGATGCCACGATGGGAGCTGAAGCCGCCCCACCCACATTTGCCTGACTGCCGACAGCCATAAAAAAGAGAGGTGCCTTGATCAGATAGGTGACCGTCACCAGAATGATCACATGCACCAGGATCCAGGTCACACCCATGGCAAATAGAAAAGGATATTCCATGACCTGTTTCAGATCGGCATTCGCCCCGATCACACCGATCAGCAGGTACAGCATCACCGTCCCGATCTTGCTGGCGCCCGCACCTTCAAAATTTTTCACCGGAGTAAATGAGAACGCCACACCGAAACTGGTGATCAGAATAATCTTCCAGGTGCTGTGACTGATAATATCACCAATCTCAGGAAGAAGGTTCCCCACCTCAAATGCCAGGTATGCCCCCCCGAAAGCCATAGCCAGCATGATCATCAGATCTGTAGTGGACGCAACGCGATTCGTCTTATTCTGAAAGTGAAGCACTTTGTCCCTCAATTCATGTATCGCACTGTTATCCGCACCGATCCGAGCATCAATCTGCTCACTGCGCCCTGCCAGAAACAGCAGTGTGCCCGTCCAGATATTCGCTACCAGAACATCCACAACAACCATAATTCCCAACATACTGTCAGTGGCTCCCACCGAATCACCGATGGCAATGAAATTCGCACCGCCACCGATCCAACTGCCGGCAAGAGCAGCCATACCCTGCCAAATGTCAGGCGGAAGCTGATCACGGAACAACCACAACGAAATAGGCCCGCCAATGACAATCCCCGCTGTCCCGCTTAAGAACATGATCACAGCCTTGCTGCCCAGCCGGAAGATCCCTTTGATATCGACAGCGCAGCGTCAGCAGCAGGAGGGAGGCAGGCAGAACATATTTTTTGATCTGCCCGTAAATAGGGGCCTCTGATGGTATAACTTCAAAAAATGTCAGCAGTGTAGGAATAAAGTATGCAAAAACAAGTGCAGGGACTATTTTAAACAGTTTCCCCATCATCTGGTGATCCTGTGCGTAAAAGATCAGCGCCGGAATGAGCGTCAGAACAGCCAGCAGTCCGAACTGATTTGTAATGAGTGCATGGTCCATGAATTTTCCTTTTCTTCTTAACTGAAATAATGCCCCGAATATAATACCCCAAATCCCCCAAAAAAAGAACTATCGGCCCAACTGACAGCATCCACCCTCATCCACTATCATCCCCGACAATCTGCATTCATCCGCGCCCATCCGTGCCCATCCGCGTCATCCGTGTCAGCGCCGTTCACAATAAAATGCCTTATCCGCGGCCATCCGTGCCCATCCGCGCCATCTGTGTCAGCGCCGTTCACATTATAATGCCTTATCCGCGGCCATCTGCGGCTATCCGCGTCATCTGTGTCAGCGCCGTTCACATTAAAATGCCTTATCCGCGTCCATCCGTGCCCATCCGCGGCCATCCGCGCCATCCGTGGTAATGCCTTATCCGTGGTATCAGCGGTATATATTAATCTGCGTAATCAGCGGTAAAAAGGTCCATCCGCGGTCTTGAACTATTCGATCATATCATCTTCGTAGATGTCTTCAAGACTGAAACGTCCGGCTCTCACCATGTCCATGAGAAGATCAATGATCTTTCGGCGGGCAGCTTCCACCTTTTTCCGGGGCTGCGGGCCTTCGAGGTCTCTCAGTTCATCCTCCATCATGATCTGCGCCTTCTGCGGCAGATTGCTGATCATGAACTGACGGAACTCTTCTTCCGTGCCCTTGAGGCTCATGGCAAGTTCACCCATCTCAACCCCCCGGATCGCATCCCTGACGACATCAACCGGCAGTTTATTCAGATCCTCGAAGCTCAGATGGTATTTGCTGATGTCTTTGGCAAGGTCCGGATCCTCGCTCTGCAGCTGCGAGACAAACTGTTTCTCGAAATCTGGATCCATTTTTGAAAGAAGTTCTGCCACCTGCCGGCTTCCGCCCTTCTTAAAACTCGCCTTTTTGGGGATCATTCGGGCTTTTTCCTTGAGATCCTGTTCGATATTGATGACGCCTTCATAGGGTATCGCATCTATCTCATTCATCTCGATCAGAATGTCAGATCGAACATCGGAATCAAAGAAGTGTATAACGTCCGCCTGCCGCTCTACATTCAGCTGGGAGAGGGCAAGGGCGATGGTGACTGGTGTTTCCGGCGCAAGCAGAAAAGCAATCTGTTCGTTGCTCAGATCGTGAAGGAATTCGAAGAGTTCACTGACTTCCTCTCCGCTTTTTTCCTTGAATTTCTGTCCCATGAGTTCAAAGTAGTAATCTTCCAGAACTTTCTTCTTCACAGCGAAGGGTATATGCCCGAGAGTGTCGGCATGGTTGCGCAGACGGCCCATTTCCACGGCACTCAGGTTCTTGAAAAGGGAAACAGACAGGCTGTTTCCGAACACTTTAAAAATAATAGCAGCGCGATCAAGGCCGGTCAGTGACTTTTCATTCATTTCTTTTCGTCCTCCTCGCTCTTTTCTCCGCCTTCGGGTTCGCCGGCATCATTGACCCATTTCTTCATCAGGACGGAGGCAGTATCCGGATTTGCCACACTGAGATTGACAATATTATTCCGGATATCACTGAGCTCATCCACGTTGGCAGACGAACTCTGACCGCTGCTCTGTTTCATGATTAGATTCTGTTCAGAAAGGTCCCGCTGAATATCTGCGAGGATCTTTTTCTTGATCTCATTTTCATCGATGGCCGGTGCTGCCGGTGCCGCTGCCGCCGAGACCGGTGCTGCTTCAGCGGTTGAGCGCTGGCGAAAACTCATAAAACCCAGTACAGCCAGGGCGATACCGAGAAGGGGAAGCAGGATCCAGACCCAGAGAGGAGTTTTAGTGGTCCGCAAGCCTGCCAGTTCCTCCTGTGAGGTGTTCAGCATGGAGATCTTCTCAGCAATGGCCGCTTCCAGCAGACGTTTTTCCTCGAGTTTAGCCTGACTCTCCGCTTTTCCTTCACCGCCTGCCTGCTGAGCAAGCTGGGCCTTCAGGGCAGCGATCTCATTGTTGAGCCGTGTCAGTTCACTTGTGTCCTTTGCCAGCATCTTGATCCGGGCATTCTGATCGGCAATGATGCGCTGGGCTTCCATTTCATCTTCGTAACCTGCGCGGACTGTCAGTTTATCGATCACCTTCATCAGCATGTTTTCTGTTGCACTGGGTTCAGTGCTCACCGGGCTGATGTTACGGTCACGATCCATATCGTCCAGCTGACGCTGTATGTCCAGGATCAGCCGGCGTGTCTCGTCCGCCTGCTCTTTTTCCTCACGGCTCATTTCATAGCGGACTTCTCTGCTGTCCACAACCGGCTTCAGTTCCGCGCTTCCCGCTGTAGGTTTAAAAGCTGTGGTCATGATATTGATGATATCTCCGCGATCACGGTCAAACTGTGAGGCAATGCGCGCAACCTGTCTCACGCTTTCCAGAAGGTCGGGGGAAATACCTTCCGGCAGAAAAATACTGATGTCCAGGTGCCGGATACGGGGCACATTGCTCTGTACATGGGAGACCGAACGGGAAAACAAAAGGTCTTCACTTTCATCCTGCAGATCGTACTCGGGACTCTGCATCCCGGGCAGAACGGCCAGTTCATCCATGGACTGATCCGCAGTCATGTCCTCTGCGTCCGCAGCAGAACTGCCGGCCAGACTGTCTTCCGTCCCAGGCAGAGCAGCATTCAGAGCAGGATCCTCAAGGATCTCTATGCCTTCAGCAGGGATCTCACTGGGGATTCCGGGGAGGATCTCTCTCAGTACACGGGTTCCCGATGCTGCAGAAGAAGGGGTCTTGGCAGCGCCGGCACTGGCGGCCGTTCCGCCTGCCTGTGAACCGGGCTGGCTGCTGACACGCCGCTGACGGGAGGAGGGTTTGTAAACTTCCTCGATCTTGCGGTCCGGCATGAAATCAACCTCAGCAGTGACATTGACAACAAAGGTGTCATGTCCCAGAACCCGCTCAATAGCCGTACTTATACGGTCCTTGATCCCGTTCTCCAGATCCATCTTCTGCGCGAGCTGGTTGGCATTCTGTCCAGTAAGCTGAGTAAATAAGGCTGCTGTCAGAAAGAAGGCAGTCGTGTTCAGGATGGTTCTTTTCTTAAGCATAAAATATGTCTCCCCTTAGGAAATGGACAGGAATGTCATCTCCACGCGTCGGTTTGCTTTTTTATTTTCAACACTGTCGTTCGGTTCTTTCGGGCGTGTATCGGCGAATCCGATGGCACGGAAACGGTGGGGGTCGACTCCCACGCTGATATAGTAATTCACAACCTTTGAGGCCCTCGATGTGGACAGTTCCCAGTTACTGGGGAAGATCTCGCTTCGAATCGGGTCACTGTCCGTATGACCTTCCACAGCGATCTGATATTCACTGTTCTTGATCGTTGGCAGAAATTTGTCCAGAATGGGGAAGATGTTGGGGTTGAGCGAGGCAGAACCCCTTTCAAAAAGGATATCGCTTTTTATCCCGATGGTGATCCCGCGGTAACTCGTGCTCACCTCCACGAAGTCTTCCATATTCTGTTCTTCGATGATCTGCTGTACATCCTTTGAGATCTGAAGCAGACTGACTCGACCCTGCTGCTGCGCCTTCTTCTTGCCGAGAGCCTTGCCCATGGCATCGCTGAACTGCTCCATTTTCATCGGATCCAGTGTGCTCATAGAGAACAGCAGCACGAAGAAGGTCATGAGAAGGGTCATCATATCCGCGTAGGTGGTGAGCCACTCCTCGGTGTTCTCTTCAGGCTTTTTCTTTTTTAATTTCTGGATGTCCATAGTTGTGCCTGTGATCCTTAACCGATCTCATCTTCTTTGATCCAGAGTCTCGGAGGCAGGAAGGAATTCAGCCTCTCCCTGACAATCAGCGGATGCTTGCGGTCGTAGAGCAGAAGCACACCCTCCAGCATCATATACTGCTCAAGGCTTTCCTTGTCAATACGCATTTCGATCTTTGTGGCCATGGGAAGAAAAAAGAGGTTCGCGAGCACCGAACCGTAAAAGGTGGTCACAATAGCCGCACCCATACCGACACCGAGCTTGGCTGCCATATCCTCGTCGGCCGCTCCACCGGAACCCATTCCGTAGAGCATCACGACCAGTCCGATCAGGGTTCCCACCATACCGAAGGCCGGGGAGAAACGTCCCATGGTCTTCAGTACATTCGCCTCACTGCGCTCACGGGCTTCCCTGTTGTCGATGCGGGTACTGAGGATGTCGCGGATATCCCCGTCATTATAACCGTCGATGATCAGCTGAATTCCGTCCTTCAGAAAAGGATGCTTGATATTGCCGATCACCTTTTCCAGCTCCATGCTGCCGCGGCGGGCACTTCCCGCTACAGAGACGATATCCTTGATAAGGTTGCGCATCTGGTCTTTTTCCTTGCGGAAGACGATGCCGATGACTTTGAACACACGGGTGACTTCACGGAGAGGGAAGGCAATGAGCGTCGCCGCCAGGGAACCCCCCAGCACAATGGCCAGAGAGGGTGCTGACCAGAACATGTTGAAATCGCTGGTTAAAAGCGCGATTCCGAAGAAGATCAGCCCGATCCCCGAAAAAATACCAATGATGGTTGCAATATCCATGCATACTCCCCTTTATTTACCCATGAATGATGTTGTGCGCAGACGGTTCTCACTGATGATCTTCAGAATGTTTCTCACGTCGTCATATTCAGGATCGATTCGAAGCGCCAGATTCCAGTTGATCATAGCCCTGTCCAAATCCCCCATTTTGTAATAAATGCTGCCGCGCCGTGCATAGGCCAGGGACAGATTGGGATTCAGCTGAATGGCCATGTCCGCTTCGTTCAGCGCTTCTTCATAATTTCCGGCATAGAAATATCTCAAACTCCGGCTCAAATGCTTGAGAGCCAGATTGATGTTCTGCTCCATCACGTGTTTCTGCAGCTTGACACTCTGCAGACTGTCTTCCAGAACACTTTTCTGCTGCCGCAGATAGGTTAAACTGTTATTCAGGTTCTCAACCTCCGAGCGACTGACACTCAGGCTGTCCCGGAGCTGCTGAATGGTTTTGTCCGCTTCCTGAATGACGGAATCCAGAACGGTGTGGTACTGCTGTTCGTCCATACGGGAAAATTCTGCCGCTGCCGTGGGCCCCGCCGGCAGATTACTCTGAACCCGGGGCAGGCTGCGGGGTGCGGAAGGCCGGGCCGATGCACCGGTGAGCCGCGGAATCTCCATGCTGAGTCCGGCACTGATTCCAGGCCTGTCTGTCACATCGGGATTGCCGAAATTCGCCAGATACTGCAGCTGACTGATTCCGACATTGATCCGGTAGTCACTGGTCAGCGGAATGCGCATACCCACGTTGAGTCCCTGCCCGTCGTATTCACCGATCAGATCCAGACCCCCGTTCTTTTCCATGATNTCGGTCTGAACCAGAAATCCGGCAAAGACGCCGGGGCTGCTGAGGGTATCATTGACAGCATTGCTGCGGCTAAGAGAACCGTTGCCGACCCCCATGTAGGAATTGAGAGCGAAACTTCCCAGTCGTTTCTCACTGGAGATCACCGCATAGAAAGCATAGTCCTCCTTCAACTGGCTTTTTCCGTCGATCTGCGTAATCACAAAATCCCAAATGCCTACAGCCACCGAGACATCACCGTAGGTAAGGAGGGTTTTTCCGAAATTCAGTCCGAATTCCACTGAGGATGTATCATTGCCCGGCTGCATGGCGGATAAGCCGAAACTGAAACTGTTTCCGGGCTGTGAATCGATAAAAACGGCGGATGCGGGTTTCAGTCCGGACCCGGCGGCATCAAAACTGTAGATGTCGGTGGCAAACCCGGCACGGAAGATATAGGGACTGGCCATACCAGAACTGGTGGGAATACGCATCATGTATCCGGGTTTGGAAAAGGAGACACGAGTCTGCGCCTGCACGGGTACGACCGCGAGCAGCACTGCAGCAAGTGTTAGTATAAGTGCGGTTTTTTTCATGGCAGTGTCTCCGTTACTTCAGCCTCGCCAAGTTTCTGCCGGGCGAGTTTTGCATATCTTCCTCCGGGATAGTCTCTGAGACAGGCCCGGTAAAACTTTTTCGCTTCAAAATCCCTGCCAAGCCTTTCGTAGGATGCGGCCATCAGAATACAGCTGTCCTCCTGACGATGAAAGGAACTGTGCTGACTGACCTCGTTGAGCAGGATGACTGTCCGGTTGTAATTTCCCAGCCTGAAGGCACATTCTGCCGCCCAGAACATGGAATTCAGCCGCATCACTGTATCGCTGCTCTCACTCATCACCTGGTTGAACAGAGACGTGGCCCTTTCGTAGGATCCTTCATTATAATATTTCAGAGCCCGTGTATAATAGTCTGTGAGAATGTCCACCTGAACCACGGAACTGCTGATCTTCCTGTTTTCCTCAAGCAGTGCCACCCGGTTTTTCAGGCGGGCGATCTCCCGGTTCAGCTTCTCTATCTCCCTCTGCAGCTCCTCCTGCGCAAGCAGGACACTGCGGTCTGCTTCCCGGTTCTGCTGATCTGTGACGGTCGGGGCAGGCATATTCAATGCCTTCAGTGTATCGGAGAATAGAAAATCCAGATCCAGCATGGGATCCGTCACCTGGGCATGAAGGATCACTGAGAGGAGAAGGCTGAGGCTTAGAATACGGAAAAATTGCATATCAGAAGGACCCGGAGGCCAGAATGTCCTTGACCTTTGTGACCAGTTCACTGTCGGGATATCTCTCTATCAGCGTCTGGAAGGACTGGAGGCTCTCTTTTTTACGGTTGAGTTTAAGCTGACTCAATCCCGACTTAAAAAGGGCATGGTCGGCTTTATTCGATTCACTGTAACTCAGAACTTTCTTGAATTCACGCACTGCATCTTCGAATTTACCCTGACTGTAGTAACTCTCGGCGATCCAGTACTGACAGTTGTCACTGTATTCATTGCTGTTGTCCACGGCGAGCAGCGCCTTGAATTCACGGATCGCTTCATCATACGCACCGTTGAAATAGAATTTCAGGACTTCCTGATAGCGCTGCTGATATTCTTCGTTGGTGAGCTTCATGACCGGGCTGATGGCACTGTCCATCTTCTCCTGCAGACTGACGGCCTCTTTGGCCGCTGCGGGGGCGGTGGGCGAAGGAGTCTTCTGTGCAGGTGCCTCGGAGGATGTCTTCTTCTCAGAAACAGGTGTGCTCTCTGGGCTTGTCTTCCCCTCTGCTTCACCGGGTGCCGGGGCGCTGTCCTGCAGCGGGAGCTCCGTCAGCGGACGGCTGTCTTCTGCGCTGTCTTCATCACTGCTGAGAATATTCAGGATATTGCCCTCGTAATTCTTCCGGGCGGCAATCTCCAGAACAGTCTGAAGGGAGTCTGTATTCGCAATGACCTTCTGGGTCAGGAGGCTGTTGTCCTCCAGCAGCCGCTCCTTCTGCATATCGGCCTCGTCAAGCCGTTCCGCCATGATCCTGGCATCCTGCCTTTCACTGGAAAGTGTCAGGGACAGGGAATCGTTCTTGTCCTTGTACAGCATCAGATCGTCCTTCAGGTCTGCCACTTCTGACTGAAGAATGATGATCTGGTTCTTCAGATCCAGCATCTCAATGGTCTTCTCCTGAAGTTCCCTCTCTCGTTTCTGCAGCGTATTTTCCGTCTCGCTGTACTGTTCCAGCGGCACGCTCTCCCTGCTGCTTCCGCAGGAAAGCAGTAGGAACACAGTGAGGCTGAGGGCGGCGCTCCGCATTAAATATCTAGTCATAAGCTTCCCAGTTAATGTTATAGGTGTAACCTATATAGGGTCCGAAAGCAGCCGGGATCACCAGAGAAAAGTCGCCGCCGGCACCCGGCAGAAGGGCGTTGTCGGAACTGATGCCTGAACTGTAGGTATGGTAACTCCCTTTCACGAAAGCTGTCAAGGCTTTGGTGCCTCCGCTCCAGTTGGTGCGGAANACAATGTTGATTTTAACAAAATCGGCGCGTCTTGTGCCAATGTTTTTTACGGTTCCGCTGAATATTTTATTTCCGCTCCGGTCACTGCTCTCCCGGATATTGTCCACCAGAATACAGTTGGCACTGTAATCCTTCGCCGCTTCGGTGGGCGGGGGAGCGGCCTGATCTGCAAAGGCCGTGGCTGTAGGCAGTTTCTGACCCGCCGCAGGCGCTGCTGCCTGCCCCGATGCAGGAGCCGATGCCGAAGGCTGGGTAACCGTTTCCGGAAAGTTCTCTATGATACGGACAATGTCCTTGCGCTCAATGATCAGATAGCCGATGAGGGTCTCAACCTTTATGCTGCGGCTGTCCTGATAGGTGATTCTGCCGTAGACCGAAGTCCCGTTGTTGAGGATGATCTCCTTGTTGTAGATCTTCAGAGGATTTTCCAGCATGGCGGCTTTTTTCTTGATATCCTCCATCTCACCCCGGAGATGCCGGATCTCAGCTCCCATTTTCTTGATCTCATAGCTCATTTCACTGATCACAAAGGGATAATCCTTCTCCTCGATGCGGTTCTGAAGCGAGTCAGGGAGTACGCTCAGGTCACGGATCTCATTCTGAATCGCCGCATTGGTCATCAGGGCGTCATCTTCCGGCAGCTCGTCTTCGGCCAGGGCGTCCTTTTTTCTGCCGAACATGCCGCAGGATGAGAGAAAGAGGACCGCCGCCAAAAGCAGGAGGGTCACAAACCTCAGCTTCCCCCTCGAAGCCGCACTGTGTATGGAAAAAATCATAGGTTCACCACGCTTAATTTGTTATTGAAAAAATTTACTTGCAACAGGCCTCAAAGTCAAGAAAAAATCATAATACCAGCAAGTTATGCCCGAAAGCTTAAACTATTAATTTAAATGATTCGACTATTTGTCTGTAAAAGACTACTTAGAATATCTCAGAATGGCTCCAATCGGTTCAAATTTACCCATATTCTCGGTGAGATATTCGATGCGTGCGGCTGTTTCGATGGCAGCGTATGCCAGGTCATCGCTGACATCCACAGTGCGGATCATCTCATGACGGCAGTTGGGACAGGTGCTTTCCTCATCCTCAGTGATGAGATCACACCATTTGCAGAGCCAGCCTTTGCGGTGGAAGTCGTTCTTTATCAGCAGGGTATCAACCTGTCCCTGATTCAGTGCCTCTTCAGTGAGTTTGAGTCCGAGTACACCCTTCTGATTATTGTGAAATTCACTGTTCATGCGCTCCAGAAGCCCTGATTCGTATCGGGATTTGGCGGATTGCCTGTTGTCGTTGATCTTGGTCAGGATCTTTTCCAGAGGCTCGTTGGCATCCACGAAGATCTCATCATAGATCAGGTTCTGAAGTTCNGGTGTCAGGTTCCTGCTGAAATCCGCCACAGCTTCTCTGCGGCCGCCCAGAACCAGCCAGCTGAAGCGGTGCAGCTGATGCAGTTCTTTGACTTTGGCCGCCACGGTCTTGTAGTGTCTATGCACTGCCGACTCCGCACGTCTGTCGTTCTTGCGCTCCTCGGTGCCCTGAAATCCAGCATCGAAACGGCCTTCGGGAAGCAGGTTGACAGCACTCCAGAGTTCCTCCGTGAAGCCGAGACGGTTCTCAAGGATCTTTGCCTTGCCCTGATCCACCAGGACGATGCCGTAATGCCGCTGTTCGCTGATACTCTGCAGCAGGGGCCGGATATAGGGCCGGTCCTGAATGACCAGCATATTGTCAAGGGATATGCCGAGATGCAGAACTTTCCAGATATAGGCGTCATGGCTGCTGACCACCATGAGGCTTTTCTTCTCAACGGTGAACTGGTTGTTGATGTATTTCAGAATACCGTCGATGTCCAGCTGAACGCTGCTCTTCTCCTTGTCGGACAGGTTCCTGTAAAATGTTTTTTCCTTCTTGTATTTGAAGAGGTTGTGCAGTACCGTCTCAGCATTCCTGAGCTTTTCGGTACTGGACAGATCCAGATAGGCGGTAGTGACGATGTGACCGTTTGTTTTTACTGACTGCAGTGACTGAAGCAGATTCAGGGCATCCATATTGTCCTCCGTTGTTTGATAATTATTTATACGCAGGGTATTATCTTTTCTGTTCCCGGAAAATTCCTGTTCATTTCAAGTATATATATTTTTTTCGGTGCAATTCAAGGGCAAAGTTAAAAATCGTGCGTATGCTGAGCCTGACGGTGAGAATCGGGGGTGTGATAGGCAGGATTTGTTTTGTAAATTCGGCGGATGAAAAATGGGAGGAGCCAGTGAAATCAAAGACGGAATATCTTGTTTTCAACATTCCGCGCAGGATGGATTTCGTGAATATCACCTACAAGGTTCAGCAGATCGTGGAGGCCTCGGGGATACAGGAGGGGCTCTGTCTGGTCAATGCCATGCATATCACCGCTTCGGTTTTTATCAACGATGATGAAAGCGGGCTGCACGAGGATTACAAGGAGTGGCTGGANAAACTGGCGCCCTTTGATGCCTCGCCGTCAGTGTACAGGCATAACCGGACCGGAGAGGACAATGGGGATGCCCACCACAAACGGCAGATCATGGGCCGTGAGTCGGTGATCGCAGTGACGGCAGGCCGCCTGGATCTGGGTCCCTGGGAACAGATCTTTTACGGAGAATTCGACGGACGGCGTCCGAAACGGGTTCTGGTGAAGGTCATCGGTGAGTGAGCAGATGGAAAAGAGGGATGCGGGGCTGAGTGCCCGGGCCCGGACTACGGCCCTGAGCCCGACGCTGGAGGTCTTTGATATGGCTGCCCTTAAGCGGGCGGCCGGAGAAGTGCTGCATGATTTCGGTGTCGGTGAACCGCAGCTTCCGACTCCCTCAGACATTGCCAACGCGGGGCGTGAGGCCATTCGCCGGGGTCTGACGAGATACACAGCCAATGCCGGAACTCCCGAGCTCAGGGCTGCAGTGGCTGCCTATCTCAGACAGAGCCGGCCTGAACTGAATTTCACAGCGGACGAGATCCTTATCAGCAGCGGGGCCAAACAAAGTGTTTACCTGGCACTTGCGGCTCTGGCGGATCCGGGGGATGAAGTGCTCATCCCGCTGCCGGCCTACCCCAGCTACGGAGAAATGGTCCGCCTCTGTGGAGCCGTGCCGCGCTACCTGCAGCCGGATCCGGACACGCTCAAGATCAATGCCGGCATCCTGAAGGAGGCCCTGACGGACAAGGTGAAGGTATTTATCCTCAATCAGCCTTCCAATCCCAGCGGCCGGGCCTACAGCCGAAGCGAACTGGCAGAGCTGCATGCTGTTCTGAAGGACAGGAATGTCTATGTGATCAGCGATGAGATCTACAGCGACATAGTCCGTGAGGATTTCCACTTCTGTTCCTATCTTCAGGCGGCACCGGAGGCCGGAGACAGGCACCTGCTGATCAGCGGCGCCAGCAAGAGCTTTGCCATGACAGGCTGGCGTATCGGCTTCACTGCCGGGCCGAAGCGGATCATTCAGGCTATGAACAGGATACAGAACCATGTGAGCGGACATGCCTCCAGCGTGAGTCAGGCCGCTGCATGCGAGGCCTACTACCGCTGGCAGATCTATACAGCCGATATCCGGCGCGCTTTCGATGAACGCCGCTCAGCCTGCAGGGGCGAACTGGCCAGGATCGCCGGACTGCGCTGGGTGGAGCCGGACGGCGCCTTTTACTATTTTGTTGATGTACAGGCCTTTCTGCCGGCCAGGGGGCGGAACGGCGAACTGGTCTGCAGCAGCAGGGAACTGAGTCTCTATCTGCTGGATGGATTTAATATTGTCACCGTTCCGGGTGAGGCATTCCGTATGGAGAATTTTCTGCGCATGTCCTGCACCGCCGGGAGGGAGGCTCTGATGAAAGGCCTGGCAGTCTTTGCCGAGGCAATGGAGGAACTTGAAAGTTATGAATGAGAACCTGGAAAAAATTCAGCAGCTGCGGGAAGCCATCGATGCCATAGACCGGGAGATCACAGGCCTTCTGGACCGCAGAATGGGGCTGGCTTATGAGATCGGCCTGCTGAAGGCAAGGGAGAATATGGAAGTCTTTGCCGAACAGCGCGAAAAACAGATACATGAACAGCTGAGGATGGCCCGTACAGAGCATATCAGCACCGAGGAACTTTTCCGGCTCTTCGAAGCCATCATCGAAGTCGGACGCAGTCACGGCTACCGGGCCAAAGGGATGTAAGGCGGGAAAGATGCCGGGTTACCGGCTTTATGGGCGAATAATCCATGTGAATTTAATATATTTAATGTTCGGCGGCTGTTTTTCAGAGACCCGNAGTCCTGAGCCGCCTGAAACGCCGGATCAGAAAAGAGGAAAATATGATCGTTGTGCTTAGACCGGATATACAACAGGACAGTCTGGATGCGCTGTACGGATATTTCAGCAGCCGCAGCTACAAGATACATGAGAGTCAGGGTGAAAATCACATGATCCTGGGGATCATCGGAGATACCAGCCGCCTTGATGAAAAAGATGTAGAGGGTATCGAGGGGGTTGCCTCCGTCTTCCGCGTCAGTGAAAGCTATAAACTCTGCAGCCGTACATTTCAGCCGACGGATACCGTGATCTCTGTGAAGGGTATCCCGGTGGGCGGCAGGGACATCGTGGTCATCGCCGGCCCCTGCAGTGTGGAGAATGAGGAGATGGTCAAACATCTCAGCGAAGAGGTCTGCCGGGCAGGTGCCCATATCTACAGGGGCGGAACCTTCAAACCCCGTTCCTCACCCTATACCTTTCAGGGCCTGGGCGAAAAGGGACTGCATTATCTCGCCGAAGCCGCAGAATCACAGGGTATGCCGGTGGTCAGTGAGATCACCGATATGGACAGTATCGATCTCTTTCTCGAAAAAAGTGATATCCTTCAGGTCGGCGCCCGCAATATGTACAATTACTCGCTGCTCAAGGAACTGGCCAAGGTGGATAAACCTGTGATCCTCAAGCGCGGACTGTCCGCCACCCTGGACGAATGGCTGAACAGCGCTGAATACCTTCTCAACGGCGGGAACCGGCAGGTCATTCTCTGTGAACGGGGCTTCAGAACCTTCGAGAAAAGCACCCGTTTTACCCTCGACCTCAGTTCGGTTCCGGTGCTCAAAAGCCGAACCCACCTGCCGGTGATCGTGGACCCCAGCCACGCCATGGGCAACAGGAATTATGTCCTGGCCATGAGCCGGGCGGCTGTGGCGGCAGGGGCGGACGGTATCATGGTGGAGGTGCACCACGATCCCAAAAATGCCCTCTCCGACGGACCCCAAAGCCTGTATCCTCAACAGTTTGAACAGTTAATGGTGGAGATCCGGAGTATCGCCCGGGCCATCGGAAGGGATGTGTACGGCGCATGAAGACGGCGGCAGTCATAGGCTACGGACGTTTCGGAAGACTCTGGGCGGAGATCCTTTCAAGCCAGTTTACGGTAAAAATTCACGACACTCACTTTTCCTCCCCCTCTGTCAAACATCTGCAGTTCACCACCCTCGAAAATGCCCTGAAAAGCGAGCTGGTCTTTCTCTGTATCCCCATTTCCTCCATCGGACCCTTTCTGGAGGAGAACAGCCGCAGTTTTCAGCCGGATTCCATCGTCTTTGACACTGCCAGCGTCAAGATTCAACCCCTGAAATGGCTGGATGAATACCTGCCCCAGGTGCCCCATGCCGGCCTGCACCCGCTCTTCGGCCCTGACAGTTATAAACCCGGTTCCTCTCACCGGGTCATCGTCTGCGCTTCCGATCAGTATCCCGAACTCGGTCAGGAAACGCTTCTGCTCCTGGAAAAACTGGGACTGGAAGCCCTGCAGCTCAGCGCCGAGGAACACGATGAGAATATCAGCGCCAGCCAGGGTATGACCCACCTGGTAGGTAATATCCTCATGGAACTGGGGGTCGAAAGCCGCCATACCCCGACACTGGGATTCACTCTGCTGAAAAATGTGGAGCAGTTCTGCCGCAATGATACAGGCCAGCTCTTCCGGGATATGCTGGCCTACAATCCATATACCAGAGATTTGGTTAAACGATTCTCTGCTTCTTTTCAGGCGGTCTTGAAGGAGATCGAGAAGAATGCCCTTCGGGACTCTGCAGGTCTGGAGATCGGCATCATGGGTGTCGAAGGCAGTTTCAGTCATGAGGCGAGTGAGCGCTGGCTGGCGGTGAAGGGGATCACGGACTACCGCATACAGTTTCTGGTGACGGCTGAGAATGTTCTGTCGGCTCTGGACACGGGTCAGATCCGTCTGGGTTTTCTGGCCCTTCAGAATGCCGCTGGCGGCGTGGTGCTGGAGACCATAGAGGGATTGAGCCGTCACAGCCGGATCAACATTCAGGAATACTATCCTTTTGAAGTGCTGCAGTGTCTTTTAAAGCGGAAGGACTGTGAGGCCTCAGTGCCTGTGAGTATACACAGTCATCCCCAGGCCCTGAAGCAGTGCAGAAAATACACACAGACTTTCTATCGTGATGTGCCGACGGTTGAGGAAGAGGATACGGCCCTGTCAGCACGGAAGTTGAGCCTGGGTGAGCTGCCCGGGGATGCCTGGGTCATTGCGCCTGAGCACTGTGCCGGGCTGTACGGGCTGGAGCTGGTGAAGAAAGGGATACAGGATCTGGATTACAACCCCACGGATTTTATTGTGATAGGGAAGGTCTGATGCCGGATTTCAAGGTCATATACCGGGGTCCGCTCCGCGGGAGTCTGTCTTTACCCGGGGACAAGAGTGTCAGTCACCGGGCGCTGATCTTTGCGTCCATGGCTCGGGGTACATCGATACTGCGGGGTCTCAATGACGGCATGGATGTGATGGCCACCCGGAGGATCTTTGAGGCCCTGGGGGTGAGCTTCAGCGGCGGGCCGGAGCATCTGAGGGTGGAAAGTCCGGGATTCGCGGNCTGGGATCTGAGCCGGGAGCATCGTTTTGACTGTATGAACAGCGGCACCACGACGCGTCTGCTGGCGGGGCTTTTTGCCTCTACGCCGGGTCTGTCCTGTGTGATGGACGGGGATGAGAGTCTGAGAAAGCGGCCCATGGGCCGGGTGATCGGGCCGCTGAGACAGATGGGGGCGGATATTGAGTCGGAGGCCGGGGGTCTTCTGCCTTTGAAGATCCGGGGCAGGCAGCTGCAGGGCATCCGCTATGCTATTCCGGTGGCCTCGGCCCAGGTGAAGAGCGCATTGATGCTGGCGGCGCTGCAGAGCAGAGGGAAGATGCTGCTGCAGGAAAAGGGACATAGCAGGGATCATACAGAAAATTTTTTCAGCTTTCTGTCCTTTCCATTTTTCCGGGACGGACTTCAGTTGAGGATCAGAGCTCTTGAGCGGGCGGTGAGGCCCTTTGAGATGGATATTCCGGGGGATCCCAGTTCGGCGGCTTTCTGGACGGTGGCAGCCCTGACGGTGCCAGCTTCGTCTGTGACGCTTGAGAATGTCTGTCTCAACGCCGGACGCAGCCGCTTCCTGGCCGTGCTGAAGCGGGCCGGCGGGAATATAAGGGTTGAGCTGCAGGGAAAGCAGGCGGAAGCGGTGGGCAGGGTGCATGTGAAACACAGTGCACTGAAACGCATTCAGATCCGCAGGGACGAGATCGCGTCAGTCATCGATGAATTTCCCATTCTGGCTCTGGCGGCGGCCTATGCTAAAAAGGATTCTGTGTTCAGCGGAGCAAAGGAACTGAGATTTAAGGAGAGCGACCGGATCGAGGCGATTGTCAAGACCCTGGGGGCTCTGTCGGTGGAGATGCAGGAGTACAGCGGCGGTTTCCGNGTCGGCGGCGGGGGCTTCGGTGCAGCGGGCAGTATGGGTTCCGCTATCCTGGAAACATTTCATGATCACCGTATCGCCATGACGGCGGCAGTGGCGGGGCTGAATTCCGCTGAGGGTGTGACGGTCCGGGACAGTGAGGTGGCGACGGTAAGCTATCCGGAATTTTATACGCATCTGAAGCAGTTGCAGTCAGTGGCGGCCGATGCGGCAGAGGAAGGGGACTGAGATGAAGCGTCTGGGCATCCTCGGCCGGAATATTTCCTATTCAATCTCGCCTTTTCTGCACAGCAGGCTGGCGGAATTGAAGGGCCTTGAGCTGGAATACGGCATTTACGACGGGGAGGCACTCGGCATTCTGGAAAGCAGCTTCCTTCAGCTGGACGGTTTCAATGTCACGATCCCTTTCAAGCAGGACATTCTCTCTTTCTGTGATGAGAGGGATGCTGAGGTGGAGGAGTGCGGGGCGGCAAACACAGTGTCGGCTGTTCAGGGTCGGCGTACAGCCTTCAATACGGATGTGATCGGTCTGCAGAAGGCTCTGGCGGCTCAGATTCCGGATCTGCTGAACTTCCGGACGGTGCTTCTCGGTGCCGGCGGTGCGGCGCGCGCTGCTCTGGCGGCCCTGCGCAGACTGAAGGTGCAGGAGACGGAGATCTGGTCCCGGCGCAGTGAGGCCACGGAACAGATCATCCGTGAGCAGTCCGCCTACGGGGACATTCGGCCCTATCGTGAGGGGCTTAAGCTGCCCACTCTCTGGCTGAATACCGCACCGATTGTGCCGGAGGGTCTTGAAAACCGGCTTCACCCCGGGGACATTTTCTACAATCTCAGCTACCGTCTGCCCGATGAGGGGCCGGCAGGGGTCCCTGTTTTCAACGGTCTGGAGATGCTTCTTCAGCAGGGTCTGGCGGCGGCGGAGATCTGGTTTGGGCCTCTGTCCCTGAGTCCCGGGGAAGAGGAAGAGCTGAGGCAGGCTCTGCAGAGGAAGAGGGAAGAGCTGCTGCCGGGTCCTAAAAATCTTAATACAGGTGAAACGTGAAAAAGATCAGATACATTACAGCAGGTGAAAGCCACGGCCCGGCGCTGACAGCAGTGATCAGCGGACTTCCGGCCGGATTCACTCTGGACATTTCGGCTCTTCAGGGGCAGCTGGCCCGGCGGCAGAAGGGCTACGGCCGGGGCGGACGAATGAAGATTGAGACGGATGCGGTGGAGATCCTCAGTGGATTCCGGGGATCGCTGAGTCTGGGTTCTCCGGTGACCCTGCAGATCCGGAACAGGGATTTTGAGAACTGGCGGGCGGTCATGGACCCGCTGCAGGCGGATATGGAGAAGAAGATCTCTATTCCCCGGCCCGGGCATGCGGACTATGCCGGCATGCTGAAGTACGGGACCGACGATCTGAGAAATATTCTGGAGCGGGCTTCGGCACGGGAGACGGCGATCCGCACAGCNGTGGGCGCACTGTGTCGGCAGTTCCTGGAAGCCGCAGGCATCCGGCTCTTCAGCAGAGTGCTTCAGGTGGGAACTGTGACGGCGAAGGATGACAGTCTGCCGACCCTTGAGCGCATGGAGGGCCGCGAGGACAACGATATGAATGTTCTGGATGAGGGGGATGCTCAGGCCATGCGGGATGAGATACAGGCGGCGATGAAGCGCGGGGACAGTCTCGGCGGCATCTTCCAGATCCTGGTCTACGGTCTGCCGGTGGGTCTGGGAAGCCACACACAGTGGGATGAGAGGATCTCCTCTGTCCTCAGCCGGCATATCATGGGTATCAACGCTTTGAAGGGCATTGAGTTCGGAAGCGGATTCCGCTCCGCCGCCATGCCCGGTTCCGCCTACCACGATCCCTTTGCAGTGGAAGGGGAGCGCATCACCCGCCTGAGCAATCATGCCGGCGGGCAGGAGGGGGGCATGAGCAACGGGGAGACCCTGTATTTTCAGGCGGTGATCAAACCCATTCCCACTCTGGCCCGGCCCCTGCAGACAGTGGATCTGAAGAGCAGGGAAGTGAAGAGCGCTCACAAGGAGCGGACAGACAGCTGTGTCGTACCGGCGGCCTCGGTGGTGGCGGAGAATGTGACCGCCATATCCATCCTGGACCTGCTTCTCGATAAATACGGCGGGGACAGCTGGTCTGAATTTATGAGACATTATCGAAGCGGAGAGGGCATTTGAACACTCTTTTTCTCACAGGCATGATGGGCAGCGGCAAGAGCGCCATCGGCCGGACCCTGGCGGCGAAGCTGAACTGGAATTATGTCGATCTGGACAGGGCGGTTGAGCAGGATGCCGGAATGACAGTCCTTGATATTTTTGAAAAGGAGGGCGAGAGCGGTTTCCGGAAGCGGGAGCGCGAGGTCAGCCGCAGCCTGGATCTGCACAAATGCATCGTCAGCACCGGAGGGGGCTTTGTGATCGATGCTGAGAACCGGCGCTGGATGCGTAAAACCGGTTTTGTCGTCTGGCTGCACGTCAGTCCTGACGTCATTTTTCAGAGGGTCAGGCACCGGGCGCACCGGCCGCTTCTGCAGGGGAACATGAATGTGGAGTTTATTGCGGAACTCTTTGAATCGCGGAGGAATTTCTACGAGGATGCGGATATTTCCATCGATGCCGATATAGACGATCTGGAATTTAAAACCGAACTGATACTGGAGAAGGTTCTCAATGCCCACGATCCGCGTTGAACTGGGACTCAGAAGTTATGATGTGATGATTGCTCCGGGCCTGCTGGGGAGCATCGGGACCCGTCTGTCTGCGCTCAGCGGCAGCCGGCGTGCGGCTGTGGTGAGCGGGGAGCATGTCGGTCCCCTCTATGCGGCCGGGGTCTGCCGACAGCTGGAGGAGGCAGGTTTCGAAGTGACGGACTGCCGAATCCCAAGCGGGGAAAAGAACAAGCGGGCGGAAACACTGGCCCTGATCTACGACCGTCTGCTGGATGCCCGCATCGACCGCAGTTCAGTACTCCTGGCGCTGGGGGGCGGAGTGATCGGCGATGTAGCCGGTTTTGCCGCGGCATCCCTCTACCGGGGTATCCCCTTTGTGCAGATCCCCACGTCCCTGCTGAGTCAGGTGGACAGCTCTGTCGGCGGAAAGGTCGGCATCAATCACCGCCTGGGTAAAAATCTGATCGGCGCCTTTTACCAGCCCCGGGCTGTGTTCATTGATCCGGAGCTGCTGGAGACACTGCCTTACCGGGAAAGGATCAGCGGTTTTGCAGAAATTCTGAAATACGGACTGATCCGGGATCCGCTGCTCTGGGAACGGGTCATGGACAGACCCCGCGCCCTGCTGCAGCTGGAGGATCAGGAAACCCTCATTCACACCCTGAAGCGGAGTGTGGAGATTAAGGCCGAGGTGATCGGAGAGGATGAATTCGAAAGCAGCCGCCGCATGATCCTGAATTTCGGGCATACGGTGGGGCATGCCATAGAGAACAGCAGCGGTTACGGCCGTTATACCCACGGTGAGGCCGTGATCCTGGGTTCCGCCGCCGCCGTCAGGATCAGCAGCGGCATGGGTCTGCTGCCGCCGGACCGGGCCGATGAGATCATCGCGTCGCTGCAGAGTATTCCGGTGCAGCCCGGGACCGCCGGCCTGGACAGCGGCGCTCTGATGCAGGCCATGGCCCTCGATAAGAAAGTGCGGGACGGCCGCCTGCGCTTCGTGCTGCTCAGTGATATCGGGGACANCGTCGTCCGGGAGGACGTGCCGGCTGAACTGCTGAAAGAAACCCTGGACTGGCTGATCGGCCTGTCCTTTGCTGGAGAAGGTGATGACAGCTGAAAAACTCCCGAAAATACTTGTGATTCACGGTCCCAACCTTAACCTTCTGGGCCTCAGGGACCGCAGTCACTACGGCAACCTGACTCTGGACAAACTCAATAAACTGCTGCGTCAGAAGGCCCGGGAACTGGGTGCGGAACTTAAAATACATCAGAGCAACAGCGAGAGCCGAATTGTCACACTTATACAGCGGCAGCGAAAGCTCTGTGACGGCATTCTCATCAATGCAGCGGCCTATACCCACTATTCCATCGCCATCCGGGATGCCCTGGAGACCGTGGCTCTGCCCGCAGTGGAAGTGCACCTCAGCGATATACACAAGCGTGAAGATTTCCGGAAAGTCTCTGTGATCCGGGATGTCTGCATTTCACAGATCGCCGGAAAAAAGGAAGAAAGTTACACGGAGGGACTGGCCCTCCTGCTTGAACATATCAGACAGAAAAAGGAAAAGCGATGATATACAGTATCAGTCACAGCATCTCAGGGAGCAGACATTCTGTTCTAAAAACTCTGATCAGCGCATTTCTGCTGCTGGTCCTGCTCTCCGGCTGCAGCGGCGGCAAGGGCCCGAAAGCACCGGATTTCAGCCTCAACAACCCTGACGGAAGCAGCTATTCACTGAGCGATTTCAGAGGGAAGATGCTTATTCTCAACTTCTGGGCCACCTGGTGTCCCCCCTGTAAAAAGGAGATCCCTGATTTTATTGAGCTCTATGACAAATATTCTGATCAGGGCCTTGTGATCCTCGGTGTCAGTGTGGATCAGGGCGGCTGGCTGATCACCAAGGAATTTGCAGATAAAAGCAGCATCAACTATCCGGTGGTCATGGCCAACCGGGACATCGTCTACAAATACGGCAGCGTCCAGAGTATTCCCACCACCTTTATTATCGATCCTGAGGGTCGGATCGCCGGAGAGTTTGTCGGCTACCGTCCGAAAGCGGTCTGGGAAGAACAGATCCGCAGTATCCTGAAACTATAGATATTTTAAAGGCTTAGCGGCAGAGTTCCCTGCGTCGATACGAAGCCACCGGCCGCACGGGGATGCGGACTGCGGGGGAGTTGAGGCCGCTGCCGAGGGACCGGGTTCTGCAGAACGAAACAAGGAAAAAGTGTGAAAACTGAAGATAAACAGGCGCTTATCGATCGAATGGGGCCGGATGTCATCTGGGGTTCGGCCGGTTATTTTCAGCAGCTGATCTTTCTCACGGCGGCCTTGACGGTCTGGGCGGTGACGGCTCTGCTGTCGGCACTGAACCCCGTCCGCTTTTCCTCAGTCATACTCTGGCGCGAGCGGGTGGCTGAGCTTTTCCGGCTGGAGCATGGCGGCAGCTATTTTTTTTATGCTCTGGTCTGGGCTGTGCTGCTCAGTGTCCTGTTTCTGCTGCTGGAGCTTCTGATCGCACTGTTCCGACGGGAGGATCCGCTGCGACGGCTCAGCCGCAACGACCATCTGCTGCCTGTGAATAGAAAACAGCGATGGATGGCGGCGGGCATCATCATAATCGGTGCCTTTAGCGAGGAACTGCTGTTCAGGGCCTTTCTTTTCCGGAGTCTGGAAAACCTCTGGGATCACTGGTTCTGGGCGGCGCTGCTGGTTTCGGCCGTTTTTGCGCTGGTGCACACGAATATGCAGGGGCTCAGTGCCAGTCTGTGGATCTTTATCACGAGTCTGCTCCTGGTCACGGTCATTGTGACCACCCGCTCCATTCTCTACGCGGTGATGCTCCATGCGGCACTGAATGCAGTCAATATTTTTCTTATACCCCCGGTGACAAGGAGGTGGATCGAATGAGAGTTTCGCCGATACAGCGTATGGCGGCGGTCATCATGATCGTCATGCTGGTCTTCTGGTTCTACAACAAACAGAGTCAGCGCTACAGCGGGTCCCGGCCTATGATTCTGGGAACGGAGACCGTGCTGGTGAGCGGCAATCCGGAGGCGGACAAGCTCTTTCTGGAGCGGGTTCTGGACATGGAGGTGACGGATATCAGTTTCAACACCCTGGTCTTCAGGGAGGGGCTGGTGCTGAAGGGCAGTGCTGCGGATTCAGTCCGGCTGCCGGACACCCTGCTGCTCAGGACCGACAGGATCAGAGATGTCTGGAACAATGTGATCGCCTCGGACGTCCGGGTGATCTATCCGCCGAGGCAGGACCGGCATGAACTGGCGGCCGCCTTCTCACTGCCCGGCGGCATGCCCGTCCGTGTCATCAGCCGGAAATAGATATTTCATCGGAAAATGCAGTCCTTCGGCCCAGGCGCCTGAGGCGTTTCGTCTTCAGCGGTGAATGGAGGGAGAGCTGGAAAACGGATGAAATGCTGATCCTCCGAGGATTTAAAAAAATTGTGCAATAAATCGATACAATAATTCGGGAACTATCCCTAAATTGGGAAATATGTGAAGGTGCAGCGAGGCTGCTGATTGGATGAAGAAGGCTGCCTGATCTCAGGCGGGACAGTGGAAGTAGAAGGGAATGCATGCTGAAGATATATGATTATCCGAAGGCTGTTCTGGCCTTTATTGCGTTGGTGACGATATTTTTTGCGGTCTGGATCCCGGGCGTGGAGGTCAACAACGACCTATACATCTTTCTCGGGGAGAACAATCAGGCGAAGATCGATGATCAGGAGACCCGGGACATTTTCGGGGAGGGCGAGGCCATGCTGCTGGCCCTGCACAGCCCTTATGAGCTGATCATCTCCCCACAGAACCTGCGGCGCATTGATGCCCTGAGCCGGGCATTGGAGGCCCTGCCGCGAATCGAGGGCGTGACCAGCCTGACGACGGCGGAGTTTCTGGACGGGGTGGACGGGGCCATGACAGTGCTTCCGCTGATCCCGGATCTGGAGGCCGCTGTGAACATGCCTGCTTCAGAGCTGATCGGACGTCTGCGCAGCTGGGAGAATATGTATGCCGGCAATCTCTACACTGATGACATGCGCAGCACACAGATCATTCTGGATATCGAGCAGGGTCTGGCACTGGACAGCCTGGAAGTGCTGCACGGACAGGTGAAGGCTCTGCTGAAGACGGTGGACACCGGGGATCTGGAGATCTACATCGCCGGTATCCCTGCCATGGCCGTGGAATTGAAGGAGAAAATGTACGGTGATATGGGATTTCTGATCCCGGTGGTGGTCCTTGTGGTGATCTTCAGCCTCTGGCTCAGTTTCCGCAGCCTGGCCGGAATCCTTCTGCCGCTGCTGACTGTGGCCGTCTCCTCGATCTGGACCGTGGGACTCATGGCCTTCCTCGATGTGCCCATGACCATGCTCTCCACTGCTATTCCCGCCATCCTGATCTCGGTGGGTTCAGCCTACGGCATACATATTCTGAGCCACAGCTACGACGCGCTGCACCATGACCGGCTGAGCGACCACAGGGCACTGATCCTGGAGACCCTGAAAAAAGTGGGTCTGCCTGTGATCCTGGCCGGCGTCACCACCATCGCTGGTTTTGCCAGCCTCAGCAGCAGCCCCATCGTCCCCATGCGCGACGGCGGACTCTTTCTGGCCTTCGGTGTGGCAGTGGCCATCATTACCGCCCTGACCATGATCCCTTCGGTGCTCATCCTGCGGGGTCGGCATTTCAAGGATGTGGAGCTCCACGGTGAAGAGGGGCGCTATCGTCCGGCGGACCGTTTTCTGCTCAGCTTCTACGACCTCTTCAGCCGCCACAGCATCCGCAATCTCATCCTGGCCGTCCTGATCATCATCGTCAGCCTCATCGGCGCACAGCGTATCCTCATCGACACCAATATGGTGGATAATTTCCGTCCGGATACCGGAATACGGCGCTCTGACAGATTTCTCAACGAGCATTTCGGCGGCACCAACATGATCAATGTCGTGGTGAGCGGCCCCGGCCATGCGTCCCTTCTGGAACCGGATATTCTGCTGGCCATGGACGAGTTGGGCCTCTATCTGGAGGAGGAGTCGGAGCTGGTGGGCAAAGTCATCGGCTTTCCGGAATTCGTCAAACGCATGAATCAGATCATGCACATACCCGAAGAGACGGTCTCAACTCCCTCGACCGGCAGCAGTGGTCCCTCAGAGACGGAGGGCTTCGGCGGATTCGGCGGGGAGGAGGCTTTCGGCTTCAGTTTCGAGGACTTTGAAACTGAGGACGAGTCTGAGTCCGGGATGGAGGCAGAGTATACTGCGACGGGGCAGGGATCCCTGTTAGCTGTGGCGGAGGGGACTGCGTCGGGAGTTGAGACCCCTCCTTCTTCCGCTTCGACACTTGAGGAGCTGATCTCTGTCCTGAACAGTGCGCTGAACCGTCCGGGGGCTGGAGAGATGACGGCCGGGGAACTGCTGCAGGAGCTGCGGCGCATCAGCAATGACGAGGGCATGGCCTACTATGAGATTCCCAGTGATCCGGGCAGATACGGACTGAGCTCGAAAGAGGAACTGAAAAATCTCATTTCCCAGTATATGCTGCTTTACAGCGGCAGTCTGGACGGCTTTATCGACGATGCTCTGGAGCCGCAGAGGAGCCGGATGATCGTTCAGATCAGTTCGCCGAAAAACGCGGATACGGACGAGGTGGAGAGGCTTGTTCTGGAGTTTGCGGAACGGCGCTTTCCTCAGGGCTATACGGTGAAGGTGACCGGGACGGGCAAACTCAGTTCCTCCGTGAACGATCTGGTCATACGCAGTCAGACCTCCTCCATTCTCAGCAGCCTGATCATCGTGTTCGCCATCATTGCCCTGTCCTTCCGTTCGGTGACAGCGGGTTTCTTCGGCATCGTGACCCTGCTCTTTTCCCTGCTCATCAATTTCGGGGTCATGGGTTTTCTCGGGATCAAGCTGGATATGGGCAGCAGCATGGTGGCCTCGGTGGCCATCGGCATCGGCATTGACTACAGCATACATTTCCTCAGCCGCTTCCGCCTGGAGGCCCGCCGGCACAGTGATGAGGGGCTGATTACCCGCAATACCCTGCTCAGCGCCGGCAAGGCCATCCTCTACAACGCCTTTGCTGTGGCGGCCGGTTTTGCCGTTCTGGTCAAATCGAATTTCATCCCCATTGAGAATCTGGGACTTCTGATCGCCCTGACCATGGTCACGTCCTCCTTTGCGGCCCTGACCCTTCTGCCGGCCCTGATCCATACTTTCCGTCCGCGCTTTATTTTTCAGGGGGCTTCTTGAATGTAGATNAAGTGGGGAAGTTTTATAAATTAAATAAAAACAATAAATTAGAGAGGAATCATGACACATAGACGATTGTTTAGGCTTCTGCTTCTGCTGGGTCTGCTGATCGCCTTTCAGGCTGAGCTCAGTGCCCTGGACGGTCCGGAGATCCACCGCAGGATGACAGAGCGGGACATGGGACAGAGCATGCATGCGATCATGAAGATGACCCTCATCGATGGAGACGCTTCGGAGAAGGAGCGGATCATAGAGACCTGGAGTATGACCTACGACAGGGAAAATGACCTGAGCCAGAGCGTGATGGAGTTTAAAAGCCCCTCGGCAGTGAAGGGAACGCGCTTTCTGCAGGTGCAGCAGCTCGGGAGAAATGACGACCAGTGGATCTACCTGCCTGCCCTGGGCCGTGTACGACGGATCGCGGCAGGGGAGGGGTCCGCCTCATTCATGGGCAGTGATTTCACCTATGACGATATGCAGCTGCAGGCCGGGGAGGAGAAGGCGGAACATGTACTGCTCGGAGAGGAGAGCGCGGCAGGCTATGACTGCTGGGTGCTGGAAAGCCGCAGTCTGGATGAGGATGCCTCCTACAGCCGTCTCGTCAGCTGGATCACGAAGGAGCATTTCCTTCCGGTGAAGGTGGATTTCTACGATCGCAAAAGCGGAGCTCTGCTGAAACAGATGACGGTGGAGGATGAGATCGTGACGGTGAACGGGATCCCCAGTATCACTAAAACCCGTATGAAAAGCGTGGCAGACGGGCATCAGACCCTGCTGGAAACCCTGAAGGGAAAGAATGGCCTCCTTTACCTGGAGTACAATATCAGCATGGACCCGGCCCGCTTCACCCAGAAATTTCTGCAGACGGGGAAGTGATGGATAGACTGAATTTTTACAGTGCGGGACAGAGTCGACACCTCACTCTGATGCCGTGGAGCGGTCTTCTGACGGCGGCCCTGCTGATGCTCTGGGGACCTGCGGCGCTGCCGGCTCAGAGCGCCTTCGATGACGGCGCCTTTGAGTTTGTAGAGACACAGGGGACGACGGCCGGTCCGGAACTCAAGGCCTGGTATGAATTTGAGCCGCGGATGTTCACTCACCCCGTGCAGGATGCTGCCGTGGAACTGCGACAGAGCCTGGATTTGTCCCTTCGCTGGGAACAGGGGGACGGTGAACTGTGGACCCGCCTGAATCTCGAGGACAGGGAGGGTGCCCAGTGGATCGAGGAACTCGCTGCACGTGCCTACCTCGGCAGGCTGACCCTCAGCGCAGGCCGGCAGAAGATCGTCTGGGGCAAGGGGGATCAGCTGCATATTGTGGACAATCTCAATGCCGATGACTACTACGATTTTATCTTTCCCGATTATCTTCAGCGCCGCAGGGGCGAGGATATGCTCCACGCAGCCCTCGCTGTAGGCCCCTGGTCCTGGAACGCTCAGCTCGAGGCTGTATGGGCCCCCGGCTTCACCCCCGTGGCCTTTACGGAAAGCGGACCCTGGGCGCCGGAGTACATGGAAAGTCTGGCCAGGGTGCAGCCCCGCCTGGATGAACTGGGTATCGTAATCCGGGACAGGGTCTATGACCGCTTCCGTGATGGACAGTTTGCCCTGCGCTGGACTCAGAGCCTCTCAGGCCTGGATCTGGGCCTCAGCTACTACCGCGGCAAGGCGCGCATCCCATCCATGGTCATGCTTCCTGAAAGTGTCGACAGCCTCGGCATTCCCCACCTCATCGAGCTGGTCAATAATGATCTGCAGGTCCTGGGCCTGGAATGGGCCGCTGTACTGGGACCCCTCAACCTCCGCGGTGAAGCCGCCCGCTTCCTCACCGACGACCGCGACGGTTTCAATCCCCTCATATTTAACCCCAAATGGTCCCTGATCCTCGGCGGCGACGTGAATCTGCCCTGGGGGCTCAACCTGAATATGCAGTACCTCCGCGACTGGGCCCTGCAGGAAAATGATATCAAACTGGCACTGTACCGGCAGCAGCTCTGGGCTTTTGTGAATTTCCTTCAGGTCGATCCCGCCATCTATGACCTGGACCTGCAGCGCTACTGGGAAAATGACCTCCTCAGCACCCGCATCGGCGGCAGCTATTTCCGGGAAAAGTTCAAACCCGAACTGCAGTATGTCTACCGCTTCGGCACGGAGGACCTTATGGCCGCCCTCATCATGGACCTCGCCCTCAGTGACCGCCTGAATCTCATCGGCTCCTACCGCCTCTTCAGCGGCGATCCCGGCGAGATCTTCGGACAGTACGATGACCGGGATTTTCTGAGCCTGAGGCTCGAGGCCGTCTTCTGACACATCTGAAGAGCCCGGCAGTCTCAACGGCGGACGCAGCACCGGAAGGGCAGACATCTTTCCGGATCTCTGATCCGCACAGCAGTCCCGCTGACCCGAGGACGGCAGATGAAAACTTTTTTCAATTCCGTCTCAAATAGTGTATATTGCACTGATGAATCAGTGTATTTGTGAAAACTGCATGGATGTCATCACACACAGAGAATCATGAGTATGCTTAAGGAAATATTCGGACGCTTTCGGTTCGAGGAGGATGACCTCTCGGTTCTGAGGGACAGCCCCTCCAAGTTCCTGCTGCAGCGCACCCTGATCTACTCGGTTTCTGCAGCCGTACTTATTGCCCTCTGGGGTATTCTGGAACACCTCTTCATACCCGGAGGAGATTCGCTTTTCCTCTATCTTCGCCTGGCTTTCTCAGCTCTTATCCTGATTATGCTTCTCATTTACCGAAGTGCCGGGTTTCCTGTGAACTATATCAATCTCATCGGCGCCCTCACCTACTATCCGCTGATCGGCCTGAACCTCTCTCTGATCATCATGAGCACTTATAACAGCGGCTATCTGCTGGGCTTTGCCACCATTTTCTACGGCACGGCTGTGCTCATGGTCTGGCCCCTGCGCTTCATGATCTACTCGATTTTCGGCTCCTATGTCGTCCTCGGCACGTTCTCCCTCTACCATCTCGGAGATGTGGAGTATTTTCTCACCCTCACCTTTCTCGGCGTCAACGTCGGCGGTCTCAGCTTCCTCGCCAGCTGGATCTCCTGGCGCAATTTCCACAGCAACAAGACCCTCATCGATCAGCTGAATCAGCTCACCCTTACCGATAAACTCACCGGTCTGAACAACCGCCGTTATTTCGATCTCTATGTTCCCAATGTCCTGCAGCACGCGATCCGGAGCGAAACGGATATCACTGTGATGATGCTGGATGTGGACTTTTTTAAAAATTACAACGACAATTACGGGCATCAGGAGGGCGATGTCTGCCTGCAGAAGGTGGCAGAGGCTCTCAACCGATCCCTTGTCCGAAAGACCGACTTTCTCGCACGCTACGGCGGTGAGGAGTTCGTGATTGTCCTCCCGGATACCGGCTGCAAAGGTTCAGAGGTCATCGCCCGCAGAATCATCAGCAATATGGCAGAAGCCGGTATCGTACATGAATTCAGCTCTGTGGCAGAGCATGTGACCCTCAGTATCGGAATCTCCTGCTGCACTGCCGCCGCTGGCCTCAGTGTGGACAAACTCGTCAGAGAGGCCGACACGGCCCTCTACAAAGCCAAACAGGGCGGTCGAAACCGCTTTGTCTACAGCTCTCAGGAGTCCGGATGAGTTCCTTTGCCGCAGGCGTATACAGTCCTTGCATGGCATTTTAAATCGCTGTATTTTTAACGGATGAATGATCTTCTTCAACGGGTCCGGGACGCAGGTGTCATCGGTGCCGGCGGTGCCGGCTTCCCCACCTATGTCAAGCTGCAGAAAGAGGTGGACTACCTCATCGTCAACGGTGCGGAATGCGAACCCCTTCTGGACAAGGACAAGGAACTCATACGGGTTTACGCCCGCGAGATGACGGATGGCATCCTGCTGGCCGCTGAACTGATCCGCCCGAAGCATATTGTTGTCGGCATTAAATCCAAGAACCGGGCCGCCATTGAAGCGCTTGAGAAAGCCGCAGCAGGCACAGCTGTCGAGATCCGCGAGCTGCGCGATGTCTATCCCGCAGGCGATGAGTATGAACTGGTCTGGGAGATCGCCCGCAGACAGATCCCTGCCGGAGGCATCCCCCTGCAGGTCGGCTGCGTGGTCAGCAATGTCGAAACTTTCTATAACATTTACCGGGCCTCCCTGGGACGGCCCGTTACCCGCACTCTGATCACTGTGCAGGGCGAGGTCAGACATCCCCTGACCTTCTGGGCACCCGTCGGTATGAGTTACCGCGACGCCCTGGCTGCCGCAGGCGGCAGCCGCATCAAAGACTATGTCCTCATCGACGGGGGACCCATGATGGGCAGACTCGTGAGCGATCCGGAGGCCGGACTCAGCCGTACGAGCAGCGGTGTTCTCGTACTCCCCTCAGACCATTATCTCGCCGGTCGCTATCAGCGCAATGAACGCCGCGTGAAACGCATTGGAAAAAGCGCATGCGATCAGTGCGCCGACTGCACTATGCTCTGTCCCCGGGCTGAACTGGGCATTCCCCTCAAACCCCATCTTGTCATGCGCTCCCTGGGCTATTCCGGTCCCGAAAGCGATATTCTCAATAAATGGGCGCAGTTCTGTGTCGAATGCAATATCTGCTCCCTCATCGCCTGCCCGGAAAATCTGGATCCCAAGGAGGCCTGCCGCATCGCCAAGACCGAAAACCGGGAAAAAGGTATCGCCTTCACACAGGAGGAGATCATTCGCCTCTCCACCGATGTAAAACCAACCAAAGAGTACCGTCTGCCGCCTATTAAAACCGTGGTCAGGAAACTGGGTCTCTCGTCCTACTACGCCGTAAAGGCACCCTTTCAGGATCTGCAGCTGCAGCCTGACGCAGTACATATTTCCCTTAAACAGCATATCGGAGTGCCGGCCCGGCCCATGGTGAAGCCCGGTGATGAAGTCTATGAGGGCGACCTGATCGCCTCCGTCCGCATGGATGACCTGGGCGTCCCTGTCCACGCCAGCATTCACGGTGTCGTCACCGCCGTCACCGCCTCCGCAGTCACAATAGAAAGGATCAGCTGATGCATCACTCCGTCGCAATCCTGGAACTCTACAGCATCGCCCGCGGCTTCGAGGTCGCTGATGTCATGCTGAAGGAAGCGGATGTGGAACTCCTCATGAACCGCAGCATCTGTCCCGGTAAATTCATGATCTTTATTGGCGGGGAGTCCGAAGCCGTCCGGCAGAGCGTTCTCGCCGGCGAAAAAGCCGCCGATGATGCCTACGTGGATTCCATGATCATCCACAATATCCACCCGGATATCCTGCCGGCCATCTCCGGCACCAATGAATTTGATGAAGTGGAAGCCCTCGGAATCGTGGAAACCTTCTCGGTCGCAACCGCCATCGAAGCGGCGGATGCAGGTCTGAAAGCAGCCGATGTGAAGATCGTGCAGATGCACCTCGCCATGGCCATCGGCGGCAAGGCCTACTACAGCCTCGCAGGAGAAGTGGCCGCCGTCAGGGAGGCCGTGGACGCCGGTGTCGCATACATTAAGGAAAAGGGACTTCTCGTCCATCAGGTCGTCATACCCAATCCCCGGAAAGAGATTATCATCGATCGCATCTGAGCGGCTGCCAATTTCAGAATCCCGACCTTCATTTGAAAAATATAAAACAAATCAGGAGACACACATGCACAACGGAATAGCCAGCATACCGGTCGCTGCCAACGAACCGGTCCGCGACTACCGTCCGGGATCCCCGGAGAAAGACAGTCTGAAAGCGAAGATCCGCGAACTGAAATCGCAGGTCATCGACATCCCCCTCATTATCGGCGGGAAAGAGATTTTCACCGAGAAAAAGGGCAAATGTGTCATTCCCCATGACCATGCCCATGTCCTTGGAACCTATTCCATGGCTGGTGAAGCCGAGATTAACGCTGCCGTGGCAGCCAGTCAGGAAGCCTGGAAGACCTGGAGCGAGATGCCCTGGGAAAGCCGCGCCGCCATCTTCAAGAAAATGGCCATGCTCCTGCAGGGTCCCTACCGCGATATCCTCAATGCCGCCACCATGCTCGGCCAGAGCAAGACGGTCTATCAGGCCGAGATCGACAGCGCCTGCGAACTCATCGATTTCTACAATTTTAATACTGAATATATGGCTGATATTTATACTGAACAACCGCCTTACAGCCCCGACGGAATGTGGAATCAGGTGGAATACCGGGCCCTCGAGGGTTTCGTCTTCGCCGTCACTCCCTTCAATTTCACGTCCATCGCCGGCAACCTACCCACATCCCCGGCCCTTATGGGCAATGTCGTCCTCTGGAAGCCCGCCTCCAGCGCTGTCTATGTCGCCTACTTCCTCATGCAGATGTTCAAAGAGGCCGGTCTGCCCGACGGGGTGATCAATTTTATCCCCGGCAGCGGATCCAAAGTCGGCAATGTCGTCCTGGATCAGCCCCTTCTGGCCGGTATTCATTTCACCGGTTCCACTGAGGTCTTTCAGCACATGTGGAAAACCGTCGGGGCAAATATCGCCCGTTATAAAAGCTATCCCCGCATCGTCGGTGAGACCGGCGGCAAGGATTTCATCTTCGCCCACGAAAGTTCAGATGTGGATGCCCTGGTCACTGCCATGATCCGCGGTGCCTTCGAATATCAGGGACAGAAATGCTCCGCCGCAAGCCGCGCCTACATCCCCGCCTGTCTCTGGCCGGAAGTGAAGGAAAAATATCTGGCCGATGTGAAGAGCATGAAAATGGGCGATATCGAGGATTTCCGCAATTTTATGGGAGCCGTCATCGATAAGGGCGCCTTTGATACCATCACCGCCTACATCGACCACGCTGCGTCCGCCGATACTGCCGAGATCATCAGCGGCGGGAACTATGACGACAGCAAGGGTTTCTTCATTGAACCCACCACCGTCGTCACAACGGACCCCCATTTCAAGACCATGGAAGAGGAGATCTTCGGACCGGTCCTCACCATCTATGTCTATGATGAGTCAGAATTCGAGGAAACCCTCCGCGTCTGCGACAGCAGCTCCATCTACGCCCTCACCGGTGCGATCTTCGGCCGCGACCGGGCCGCCGTGGACCGCGCCAGAACGGTTCTGCGCCACAGTGCAGGCAATTTCTACATCAATGACAAACCCACCGGCGCCGTCGTCGGACAGCAGCCCTTCGGAGGCGCCCGCGCCAGCGGAACCAATGATAAGGCCGGCTCCGCTCAGAATCTCATGCGCTGGGTCTCTGTCCGAACCGTCAAGGAAACCTTTCTGCCTGCCAAACGCTATGAATATCCCTATATGGACGGCGAGTAAAGTGCCCTGACAAAAGGTTCTAAACTCAGCTGCTGAGCTGGGAGATCAGTAATATAAGGCTGGACAGTATGTCCGGCCTTTTTTCTGCCCGGCTCTTCTGCCTTCCCGCAGCTTCACTCTCCACATCCCCTTCCGCCGGACGGCCAATCTGTATCTCCTCCCGCACAATACTGAAGTTCCCCTCCAGATCCTCAATGATCGCACTGCAGTTCTCCACCCAGTCTCCGGTATTCATATACTGTATCCCGTTGATCTCCCTGATGTCCGGATGATGCACATGCCCGCAGAGCACATGTGAAAACTGCCGCTGCTTCGCATAGCGCACAATGCTGTTCTCAAAGCGCTGCACGATACGGCTGATATTCTTCGTGTGTGTCTTGATATAGTTGGACAGTGACCAGTAGGGCTTGTTCAGCGCCGCCCGCGTCCTGTTCATCAGCCAGCTGAACCCCAGCAGCAGATCGTAGAAACGCCCGCCGATATTGCTGAGCAGCCGGTAGTTCTTGCGCATGTAGATATCCACGATATCCCCGTGAAACACCAGCAGATTCTCACCCTTCAGTGTCCGGTGCACCCGCTTGTTCACAAAATGCAGGTTGAAAAGGTCCAGCGGTACAAAACTGCGGAATTCCTCATCGTGATTCCCGATAACGTAATACACCGGCTTCTGCTTGCTGATACTCACCAGCCGCTCAACCAGCTTCGTGTGACTGCGCCGCCAGTTCATACGCCGTGCATTGATCTGCCACAGGTCGATGAGATCCCCGACTATGTAAAGCATTTCAAATTCGTATTTACTCAGCAGACTCAAAAGCTCATTCGCCTTGGCTCCCCGCGTTCCCAGATGAATATCGCTGATAAAGAGCGCCCGGACAGGAAAACGTTCCATCTGTTGCATTCTCAACCCCTGATTTAATTCTTGCATGGGTAAAAATGCCCTATAACAGTTAGGAAATGATAAGCAGTCTATGATAATTCTGTATGATTTTTCCCGTTTTTCAGTCTCAATTCCTTAGATTTCAGCCCCGCCGGACAGGGTCCTGCAGCTGCCGGAGCCCCGAACCCCGGCGAAAGCATCTCTGAAAATGGGATAAAAAACATGATATTTCAAAAGCAGCGTTGTATATTCGGCCATGACAAAGACAGGAGCAGAGACAGATGACGATAGGAATAGGTTTGATCAGCGGCGGACTGGACTCCATGCTGGCGGCGGAAGTGCTGCTGCGCCAGGGTGTTGAGGTCCATGGGCTGTTTATAAATACAGGCTTCTGCATGACAGAGCACAAGCGAAAGATGTTGAGCCCGGGCACCCCGAAAGAAGCGGTGAAACACGATGCCTCCGAGGTGGCGAAAACCCTGCGTTTTCCCCTGGAGATCGTGAATATTGCGGAACAGTACTGGGACATTGTGCTCAATCCCAAGCACGGCTACGGCAAACATGTGAATCCCTGTATCGACTGCCGCATCGAGATGCTGGGTGTGGCGAAAAAGATCATGGAGGAGCGCGGCGCGGATTTTGTCTTCACAGGCGAGGTGGTGGGGCAGAGGCCCATGACTCAGCACCGGCCCACCATGCGCATGACGGAGGAGACGGCCGGTCTGGAGGGTCGGCTTTTGAGACCGCTTTCGGCCAAACTCCTGACGCCCACCGATGTGGAGAAGGACGGACGGGTCGATCGGGAACAGCTGCTGGGTATCTACGGACGCAGCAGAAAAACACAGTTTAAACTGGCGAAGGAATGGGGCATCGAGGAATATGCCCAGCCCGCCGGCGGCTGCTGTTTCCTCATCGACGAAAGCTACAGCCGCAAGCTCAATGACCTCTTCAAATACAAGGGCAAGGGCAACTTCGGCCGGGAGGAGGTCATTCTCCTTAATACCGGACGTCATCTGCGCCTCAGTGACAGGGCCAAACTCATCTGCAGCCGCGATGAGACCGAACAGGCCTACTTTGAGCGTTTTCTGACGGATCGCATCACTTTCCACGCACTGGACTTCCCCGGCACCCTCGGGGTGGCCGACGGGATTGAGACCGAGGCAGAAAAACTGCTGGCCGCCCGCATCGTCGCCCGCTACGGCAAAGGCCGCAATGAACAAAGTGTTGCTGTCGTCATGCAGAAGGACGGCGAGGTCCTCCGAACCTTTGAGGTTGAGCCCTTCCCGGAAAAAGCCCCCGAACTGCAGGAGATGATCATCAGCTGATCAGCCCGGCGTCAGCCCCTGCGGCTTCCCGTCCCCGGGCTCTCTGCCCGCCCCGCGATAATGAGTGTGTCAGTAGTTTAGAATAGTTTCTTTATCCAGCGGTGTACGCCGTGTATCCCGCTCACCGGATGCTGATGCATGAATACACATTCCTCCGCGATATACTCAAATCCCAGTGTCTCCGCTGTCTCCGTCACCCGTCGGTCCGAGGAGCCCTGCTGATACCAGATCTTCTTCACCGAACTGCCCGCCAGACTCTCCGTGATCTTCACACTCTGCTCCGGCGGCGTCACAAGGACCGCGATGTCCGGCTTCACCGGCAATTCCTGCAGACTGCGGAAACGGTTCTCCCCGGCATCCTCAGAAAATTTCGGATTCACAGCGTAGATCTCACGGCCCCTCTCCTGAAAAAAATGAAAGATGCGGTTGCCGAATTTCCCTGCGTTTGTCGTCGAAACCCCGAAGATCACCAGTGTCTTGTCTTCGAAAATGTGGTCCAGTTCTGTCTTAACGGCCATACTCTCAACCCCCTTTGCCCGCCGGTCCGGCCGGACATTGAATGTTCTGCGGTCCATATCAACCCTCGAAGGGTCTAAACGCGATAAATATAAATCATTATCGGGAAAAAATCTTCCCGGAAAAGGGAAGAGAACCCTGATCTCTATGTCAGGAGCACTGTTATTTCAGAAGCACTGTTATTTCAGAAGGGTGATCCGGTGTACACTGCGCTCAGATCCGCTGCTGAGGGTCACAGTGTAGATCCCGCTGGAGATCTGTCCGCTGTCCCATGAGATCTCATGAATACCTGCCGCGTCCACCTCAATGAGACTGCGGTGGATCTGTCGGCCCCTGAGATCCGTGACGGTCATGATATAGCGGCCGGCAGAAGGACTGTTGAAGGACAGGGTGGTCCTGGCATTGAAGGGGTTGGGGTAATTCTTCAGGATCCGGAATGATTCGGGGCTGAAATGCCCCGCCAGATCATGTATGCTGGTAAGCGAGGGGGTTGAGGATGCATCTCCGGGATTGGTGACCAGATTGGCGTCTCCCGGTGCGGCCTGTCCCCGGGCCCATGTACCGTTGGGATCCTGCAGTTCCTCACCGTTCGTGGCTCCGTCTCCGTCACTGTCCAGAGCTGCCAGCTGAGGCCCCCACTGTACAATGCCGTTCACCAGAAAATTCTGGGCGACCTCCGTCCCGAAAGCGTTGCGGGCTCCACCGCCGCCGGGATTGATATGGCAGTTGGCGCAGCTGCTCACCGAACCGTTGGGCAGGTGACTCACCCGGTTGCTGAATGCGTAAACGTCCGTCTGCAGCAGAAGCGCAGTCGCGGCAAACATTAAAATGTAGAAACGTCCCTCTCTCATATCCTCTCTCCTTATCGATTTGTGTCAACCTGAAACATGTTTAAACATACAGGTCAGACAGCCGAATGTAAAGCCTAAAATGATATTCATTCTCATTTGTTTGAATGCACTGCGGACCCTGCGAAGCGGACGCATGGCCTCAGGCATTCCCAGCGGCGGAACCCTGTCCAAAAAGGATTTGCGGCTATGAATTATTCTGATTAAATTCCCCAGCTTTTTGAACATGGTGGATGTAGCTCAGTTGGCAGAGCGCTTGGTTGTGGCCCAAGTGGTCGGGGGTTCAAGTCCCCTCATTCACCCACAGAAGGACTCGGGGCGTGGCGCAGTCCGGTTAGCGCGCCTGCTTTGGGAGCAGGAAGTCGGAAGTTCGAATCTTCTCGCCCCGACAGGTTTTTACGCATACACAGCCCCCACGCCAATTGCTGCCCTGATAGCTCAATTGGATAGAGCAACGGTCTTCTAAACCGTAGGTTACAGGTTCGATTCCTGTTCAGGGTACATAAGACAG
>JGI11705J14877_10000206_pt1 | contig 37254 bp, 35 predicted proteins | sample Etolaghawater15m_FD_14877 | JGI IMG/M metagenome (IMG submission 14877) | reverse complement strand
CTTAATGGTGCAAAATCTATTCAAGAACAGCTTATCAATAACAGATGGGATTTAGATGACTCTATCGCCCAACTCTTGAAATTTAGTTTTTAGAGGATTGGGGTGTACATTTGTAATGAGTTTTAGTCTTTATTAAGTTCTTAAGTTTTATAATATTAATGGATATTTTTATAAAATAAGGAGGAATTTACATGTTTGTATCATCGTATAGTACATTTACTCAATCTGATTTCTCCGCTAAAGAGTCCAAACAAAGGCTTGAAAAGACAAGTGCTAGTTCACAAGATTTTAGTTCTAAGTTAGCACAGAAGTCTATACCAACATCTGGTTTTATGAACTCATCTATCCCTGTTGACTACATTTCAAGAAGTCAAACACATGCGAACAAGCAAGAGTTAGAATTTCAAAAAGAGCAATTAAAAAATCCAGATACTAAAGAGCTTAAAACCACAAAAGAAACTTTAAATACATTTTCATCTCATAATTCTTTATCAAGTGCCAAAAATGCTTATCAGGCAAGTACTACAATGTATTCTGTATATCCTAAACACTCAATAACTATAGACCAAACACCAAAAATGGATAAAAATTTACCCGAAGAAGCGCATGCAGCAAAAGATTTAGCAATGAAACATAAAATGGTGAATACTTACATCTCTAACGACAACTATTACCGCGCTACAGCATAATATAAAACTTTACTCTTCTAGCCATGCATCTGTTTTTATAACAACTTCATTATCAAATATCTTTAATTTAAAAGCTTTAAAACATTTTCCTTCACTTATATCCATAACAGCTATTTGAAGTATCTTTTTACATCTCTTTGGAATATCAAAATGACCTTTCATTCCTGTTAAGAATTGCTTTAAAGGTACTTTTTCATCCATCCCGATGACGTTATCTCTACAACCAGTGAGTCCAATATCTGTTAAATATGCAGTCCCTTGAGAGATTTGCAAATCATCAGTGCTCACATGTGTATGTGTACCGATAATCCCACTCACTTCACCTTGGAGCAACATCATCATTGCCCGCTTTTCACTTGTAGCTTCTGCATGAAAATCTATAAAAATATTTTTAATTCCATCTTCTTTTAAATTCTCCACTGTTGTTTGTGCACACCTAAAAGCATTATCACTCATAGGCATGGCGTAATGTCCCATCAGGTTTAAAACAGCTATTTTTTCACCCTTTACTTCATAAGTTTTACAACCAGTTCCAGGAACATCCTCTGGATAATTATGAGGACGTAAAAGTTCATGCGTATCAAATAAAGGGATAATATCTTTTTTATCCCAAGTATGATTTCCACCACTCATAACATCAATACCGTAAGAGATAAGTTCATTTGCATTTTTAAGAGTCAAGCCAAAACCATGCGAAGCATTTTCATAATTTGCTATTACAAAATCTATCTTATACTCTTCTCTAATTTTCATCAGATATGTTTTTAACATCTCACGACCAGGACGACCAACAATATCACCAATAAAAGCTATTCGCATTAAAGCACCTTCCGTTTATTATTTCGTAAATAAAAAAGAGTAGCTTTGATGATGTCATCATCATCTTTAGAATCTGATTTCACGCTCTCTTTGGAATCATTAAAGTATGTAAAAGTTATGTTTTGTCCGTAATTCATAATGGACTTAATATCTTTATCAAGTGCGAGCAGTTTAATAACCATCAATTCTATAAATTGTTTTGTAGGCATATTTAGTTCACCAAATCTATCGGTAAGTTCTTCTTCAATCTCATAAATCTCTACAGCCTCTTCACATTGCGAAAGTCTTCTATAAATATCAAGTCGTAATCTATCTTCGTTTACCACCTCATCTGAAATATACGCTGAGATTGTTAGCTTTATATCTACTTTTACTTTTTTACTTTCTTTTGTATTACTCAACTCTTTTATCGCATCTTCTAACATTCTAAGATACAAAGAGTAACCTATATTTTTTATATGACCACTTTGTGCATCACCCACTAAGTTACCACCGCCACGTATCTCTAAATCATGATGTGCAAGCACAGAACCAGAACCTAAAAAAGAGTTTGATTCAAGAGCCAAAAGTCTTTTCTTTGCATCATCTGTTAATGCTTCTCTATTGTTAACTATAAAATACGCGAATCCTTCAACATGTCCACGACCCACACGGCCTCGTAACTGGTGAAGATCTGCAATTCCAAACCTGTCTGCACCATCTACTATAATAGTATTTACCTTAGGCATATGGATTCCTGATTCGATAATAGACGTTGCTATCATTAAATCATACTCCCCTGATTCAAACTTTAGTAACTCTTTTTCAGTCTCTACTGCTGAAATTTTTGAATGTAGCATCACAACACGTAAATCAGGTAAAAGAGCTTTAATTTCACCGAGTTTTATAGGCATATGATCTATGGAATTATGCACATAAAAAATCTGTCCACCACGACGAAGCTCTCTTAAAATAACCTCTTTAATATGCTTTTCTTCATACTCTTTTACAAACGTTCTCACACCTTGACGTTCATTTGGAGGAGTTAAAAGTTGCGACATCGTTTTAATCGAGCTAAGTGCTTGATTGAGTGAACGAGGAATTGGAGTTGCACTCATACTGAGCATATGCACATTATGGTATAGCTCTTTAATTTTTTCTTTTTGCTTGACTCCAAACTTATGTTCTTCATCTATAATAACCATCCCTAGTTTTTTAAAATCTAAGCCAAAAAGAGAATGTGTCCCAACTACACAATCAAGTTCCCCACTTGCTAAGGCTTGAATAACATTCTTCTTATCTTTTGCAGATACAAATCTATCAAGTTTTGCAACTCGTATTCCTAAATCATCAAATCTCTCAGCAAGTGAACGATAATGTTGGGCTGAGAGAAGTGTAGTAGGTACAATAAGGGCTGTTTGATATCCAGACTTATAGCAGGCAAAGATTGCGTTCATAGCAACTTCTGTCTTACCAAACCCTACATCACCACTTAAGAGTCTGTCCATAATATGCCCAGAAGAGACTTGTTCTAAAATTTCATCAACTGACTGGGTTTGATCTTGAGTGTATTCAAAACCACTGAGTGCTTGAAACTCTTTTAAGTCTTTCTTATTTACCGATATTTTAGGTGATTTTATCAAGGCTCTTGCTGCGGCTGTATTTAAAATAGCTCCTGCAATTTCAAAGAGTCTTTTTCTGACAGTGGCTTTAAGCTTACCAAAACTTCCCTTACCTAGTCTATCTAAAACTGGAGTGGAACCGCCTGATGCGATGTACCTATCAATAAAATCAAGATTCTCAACCGGTAGTAAAATTTTATCATCACCAATATATTTGATGACTATAAAATCTTTAACCCCACCAAGGATTTCCATCTGTTCTATGTTTTCAAATATACCAACACCGTAATCTTCATGAACTACATAATCACCTTTTTTTAAGTCATCCAAAAGAATAGCAGACTTTCTTCTTCGTCTTTTTTTCTCTGGTTTATTCAAGGAGATTACAAGTTCATCATTTGAAATAATATTTAAAATATATGGAGCATATACAGCTGTAATACTTGAGATATCAAACAAACCAACTTGCTTCATAACTGCCTTATTTGCAGCGATAACTGTTATCTTTTTATCTTTGTGTATTTTAAGTAGCGTATTTAAGTCTGCAACTATTAACTCTTTAAAGTCATCACTCTGCGGTAAAAGTTCAAGCTCAAAACTCTCTCGTGAGATTTGAGGTGCATTAATCCCATATGCATCCACTAAAATACGATCTAAATTACGAGAAAGTTTTACATTTTTATCTTCTAAAAAATTTGAAGCTAAATCTTCTAAATGCCAAAAGCCTAAAGATGCGATATCTTTTGTCATTGAATCAAAAGGTGAAGACTCCACCTTGGCATTTAAAATATTAAATTCATCTTCACCTAATGAATAAAAAGCACTACTTACTTCAAAAGATGAAAGCTCTTCAGCAATTGTTCTTTGTGATTCTAGCTCGAAAAATTTTATCTGTTCTATAGTTTCATCAAACAAAGATATTCTTATGGGGTTTGAAGATGCAGGGACATATATATCTATAATATCTCCACGAAAAGAAATTTCACCTTCAACTTGTACCATATCTACAAAATTATATCCCCAAAAAAGCATTTGTTCTTTAAAGGCTTTTAGTTTTAACTCATCACCAAATTCTATGTTAATCGATTGAAGTAAATCTTTACCTGGAAGATTAAAAAGTAAGGTTTTAAGAGGTGAAATAATTAAAGGTTTATTTGTAGCTATATAGTATGTTCTTAATTTGGAAAAAAGTTGGTGAAGTTCTTCTTTATATACCCGTAAATCGTCTCCAAAGCTTGGACGAAAATCCGGAAAAACAAGGACATCTTTTTTAAAAAATAAAGCAACACTTTCCAATTCTCTTGCTTCTTGAGAGTTTTCACAAACAAGAAGTTCTAAATTGTCTTTTTTGGAGGTTTTGTAATATTCATATAACGAGGCTTGTGACATTGTTTTCCTATTGAGTAGCTTAGGAAGCTTTAGCTATCTCAAGTTTTTTCTTTGGTGGAATAGCTTGAATATCTTTTACGATACTATTTCCCTCAAATACACCTTTGGACTCAATAATAAGCTCAGCGGACTCTATCGTACCACTTACTCTTCCAGCTGATTTAATCTCAACTTTCTCAGCATTTATAGTACCTTCAACATAACCCTGCACTACTAATCTTTGTGCTACAATATCACCTTTTAGGTGACCATGTTTTCCCACATTGATTTCATTTTTAGATTTTATGCTACCTTCAAATTCACCATCTACATATAAGTTACATGTAAGCGTCATTTCCCCTTTGATTGAGGATCCGGTAGTGATGATGGTTGTGCTCGAGTCGGTTTTAGTACTTTGATGTGTGCTGTCGCCGTTATTAAAGATTGCCATGGTATTTTCTTTTCCTTTTCAAATATTTCATTATAATTTTGTGCATTCCATTTTATAAACCAAAATGGATTTACAGGCCTGGACATAAATTGTACTTCATAGTGCAAATGCGGTCCACTACTCATCCCAGAATTACCTGTATAAGCGATGAAATCACCTTTTTTTACAAACGTGCCCGATTTTATCACAACTTTGTTTAAATGTCCGTATAAAGTTTTAAATCCATAATTATGCTTTAAAATCACGAGTCTTCCATATCCACTTTTCTTATGGTATCCTGCAAATTCAACAATTCCATCAGCTGTTGCATAGACCTTAGTTTTCATCTTTGCTTTCATATCTGATCCACGATGGAACTCTCGTCTATTTAAGGTAGGATGATGTCTGTATCCGAATTTACTTGTAATTCCTGCATATTGAATCGGTGAACCACTTGGAATAAATTGAAGTAAAGTAACCATATTTTCAGAGTTTAGCTTAGCTAAGTCGACTCGCTTTTCAAGTGGCATGTCTTCTTCTGGAGAAATCCCTATCATATTTTCAATTTCACTTAAAGAATTTGACATCTTATCTAGCTCTCTTTTCTTATCTGCTAGTTTATCTTCATTTCCTCGAATATGCTGGCTTAATTCACTGTTTTTTTCTTTGAGTTTTATCAAATCATTTTGTTCTTTTAAGCGCTTAACTTCAATTGCATCGACTCTAGAATCTAAATAAACTATAGTTCCTAAAGAAATCAGTCCAAGAGAGCCTAAAAATAAAACCGCATAGAGAAGTGCTTGTTTTACAAAATGGTGAAGATTATACTGCTTAACACCATTGTCATCATGAATTGTAACTGTAAAGTGGTTATTCACTATCTACCTTTAAAAATGCTTCGACTACTGAAAATGAACCAAAGACTAAATAGTTTTTACTTTCATCTATTTCTTTAAAAGTTTGATATTTTATCTCTAAGTCTGTTAAAGTTTTTTGAAGTTGCTCTATCGTTTCTATTCTTTGTAGATTTATGCTTATAATCTCCACATTTAAGATGATAGGCTTTAAAATTTGAAGTATTCTTTTATACTCTTTGTCTTTGTAAGTATTATAGACTAAGGTATACTTTTTAGCATTTAAGGCTTTAACTATAGATTCAGCAGCTAGAGGATTATGTCCAACATCTATGATTACATTTTTTTTATACTGCGTAAGCCTTCCAAATAGCTTTGAATCTGCAAAGTGTTTTACATCATACTTCAGACCTAAAAAGTTTAAACATGCAATACTAAGACTGAGGTTTTCTTCAAGATATTGAGCAAGTGAGAGTTTTTTTGATATCCTTGCAATACGTATTATATCCTCAGCAGATATATATAGATTAAGTTTGCTAATCCTTACATTGTTAGATACTATGATTTCATTTGCAACACTATATACAGCTTCATGCTTTTGCTTGGCAATTATTGCATTGTTTTGTACAGCTTGAAGTTTTTCATTTGCTATTGTCTCAATCTCAGTACCTAAAAAACTCTGATGGTCATAATCGATTGGAGTAACAAGAGTCAAAAGTTTTGGAAATACAGCAGTTGCATCATGCACTCCTCCAAGACCTGCTTCTAAAACAATATAATCACATCCATTAAACATTAGCATCGCTAAAAACGTAGTATATTCAAAATAACTCAAAGCATTACTATCTTCTTGACTTAAAATACTTTGTAACTCATTATGTGCACTTTCTAAAGCTTCATCACTGACATTTTCACCATCCATCCAGATTCTTTCATTAAAATCTATAATATGAGGTGAAGTATAATGCCCTGTTTTATATCCCATGGCAAAAAGTGCTGATGCTAGAAACCTTCCTGTAGTCCCTTTTCCATTTGTTCCAACTAGATGAATAGTTTTGCTCATAGTAAAGTGGGCTTTAATTTTTTCATATACACGAGGCATCCGAGTATAATCAATCTCTGTATAATAAAGAGGCTTATTTTCTAAAAATGTATCTAGTAACATTATTTTTTATATGCGACCTGATTACGACCGTCTTTTTTAGCCTTATATAGTAGTTCATCTGAAACTTTGATTGTATCTTCGAGTGTAACATGCTTTGCTCTCTCAGCAACACCACAACTCACTGTTACCTCAATTCTTTGCCCCTTATACATAAACCTAGCTTTTTGAACTTGTTTTCTTACTTTTTCTGCAAATATTACACCACCCTTAAGATCTGCTTCACTGAGAATTCCCATAAATTCTTCACCACCATACCTTCCAATCATATCTTCAGTTCTAGCTTCTTTTTTAAGAATTTTTGCAAAAGCAGAAAGTACAGCATCTCCCGCATCGTGTCCATAGTCATCATTCACAGCTTTAAAATGATCAAGATCAAACATTATAATGACAAAATTATGCCCATATCGTTTGAACTCAGCTTCTTTAATTTGGATAAGATCATCCAAAGCACGTCTATTATACATTTTAGTTAAAAAATCTTCTTTTGATTCTTCCCTTGAAGCGGCTAATTCTTTTTCAAGTTTTTCTATTTTTTTAGCCAAAAGTTGTACTTCACCACTATGATTTTGTAAATCCTTAGAAAGTAGTTGTGTATTTTCTTCTAAAGCTACAGCTATAGTAAAAAGTTTTTTATGTGCAATATTAAAATTTGTAGAGTCTTGCGTACTATAGGATTCCAATTCTTGTTTAATCTTTTGTATTTCTACAGTAGAATTATCTGATTGTTCAATCATATCTATAAGACGTAAAGATAATTTATCTAAAACACCATCTATAGATTCTACCATCTCTTTAACACTATCTTTATCTAGTGCAATTCTCAAAGAAATTGCCGTTTTAACCTCTTGCGCCATACTTGCACTCTCAAGTAGCTCGGGATTTGATTTTATTTTATCACTCACATTAGCAATTTTTTCATTCACACTTGAAGCTATTGAGGGAACCAAAGAAGAAACAAGTAAAGAAGAAATCCCTGATAAATTAACAGAAGTACCTGATCCTATTTTAGAAACATCTAAATTGATACTCTCGATACTTTTTTTCAAATCAGTCGTATCTATACTTCCAAATGAATCGAGTTTTTTTAAAAATGTATCATCGTAAGTTGTTAAAAAGTTTACCCAAGATTGTCTATACTGTTCTAGTTGAGCAACACTAGGTGAAGAGTTCAAGAGATCAATACTTTTATGTGCTAAATCACTTGCTTCTTTATTGTGTAAAACTTCAATAACTTGTAAAGTTCTCTTAAGTAATAGTGCGTGTGCATCGAGTGTTTGTGCACAATGGCTAGGGTTTGTTCGATTAAGTTTAGCAATAATTAAGCGTGTAAACTCATGCATAGTTGTAATTCTATAGCGTTTTAATTCTTCTTGAAAATCTTTGTTGAGCATAGATTGAAGCTTTTGGATGTGGGAACAATCATCTGTCATCATCCCAGCTTTTGTAGCTTCTTTACAAAAAGCTTCTGCATAAAAATCGGGCGTTAATAATTTCCCTTCCAACTCTAATCGTTTAATAGATTTCTTAATGATAGTCTGAATTGTCATATCTATTCCTTAGTGAGATGTATTTTTTCTAGCACCCTCTGCTGAAACTTGTGCGACAAATGATCGGATGGCTTTTTCTGAAGAGAATTTAATAGCATCAAATCTGTCTTTATCTGTAATAACAGCATTAGGAGTAATACTAAAATCGTATGTACCTTTAACATTATAGTGTTTACTTTCATCTTCAGTTTTTCTTAGTATATTTAAACTTACAGTTGTTCTGTAAGCCACAATAAAACCATCTGAATCATATTGAATCGGTGAATAAGACGGATCTGATAAACTAAGTACTAAATGTGTTTGAGACATATCTTTAGAGACTAAAGAAGCATGAAACACTTGGATAATAGCTGCATCCACTGCATCTTTAATAATTACAGTATTTTCTGGATCAATCAATGAAATCTTTACACTTGTACTGATTTTATCTCCAACAACTACGCGCGAGAACTTAGCGCTAGGTGAATAACCACATCCGCTTAAAAGAAGTGTTACTAGTACAAAAGCAAAAAATTTCATATTTATCCTTTAACAACTATGTTAACAAGTTTTTTAGGCACTACAATCTCTTTAACAATACTCATACCCTCCAGCCATTTTGAAGCTGCCTCTTTTGCTATAGCAATAATCTCGTCTTGTGAGGCATCTGTAGCAACTTCTATTTCTGTTCTTCTTTTGCCATTGATAGAAACACCAAGAGTGATGCTGTCTTCTACAAAAACTTCATCTAAAACCACTTGTGGATTTAGATTATTTAAGCCAAAATATTTTTCACTTATCTCATAAGATACATGAGGGATGACAGGTTCCATAATCGAGGCTAAAATCCAATACCCTTCACTCCATACATCAGAATTCTCTTGCGTGTTAAGTGCATTCATAGCTTCCATAACACCTGCTATCATCGTGTTGAATGTATGTCTTTCATTATACACTTCATTTGCACGGACCAGAGCCTCATAAACTTTTTTTCTAGCAAATTTTTCTTCTTTAGAAAGCGGGGCATGGTTTATTTTTGGAATTGACTCACAGGCAACAACATTGGAACTTCTATCAAAAAATCTTTTTATAAACTTGTATGCACCTTCAACCCCGCTGTCATTCCACTCCAACTCTTGCGTGGGAGGGGCTGCAAAAAGTATAAATAATCTTGCAGTATCAGCACCATATTTTTCTATAATCTCATCAGGGTCAACCGTGTTTCCTTTAGACTTTGACATTTTAGAACCATCTTTTAACACCATACCTTGTGTAAGAAGATTATCAAATGGTTCATCAAAATCTAAGTATCCTAAATCACGAAACACTTTGGTGAAGAAGCGTGCATAAAGAAGGTGAAGAACAGCATGTTCAATCCCGCCGATATAATGATCCACTCCCATCCAATACTTAATCTGTTCTTTTGAAAAAGCTTCTTGCTCCCAATTTTCAGGTGATGCGCAAAAACGTAAAAAGTACCAGGAAGATTCTACAAATGTATCCATTGTGTCCGTCTCACGAAGAGCATCTTTTCCACATTCCGGACATGCGCAATGTTTCCAAGTCGGATGTTTATCAAGCGGATTTCCTTCACCTGTTATCTCCACGTCTGCTGGAAGAGCAACTGGAAGATTCTCTTTTTTCTCCATCACTAAACCGCAATCATCACAATGAATAAATGGAATAGGCGCACCCCAGTATCTCTGACGGGACACACCCCAGTCTTTTAGTTTATAGTTTGTTGTTTTCTTACCAATCTTATTCTCTTCAAAATACTTAATGATGTTGTATTGACTCTTTTTAGAGTTCATCCCATCAAATTCGCCAGAGTTGAATAATTCACCCACTTCTATATATGCTTTATCAATTTCAGCTTCACCTTCAAAAGGTTTTATAACCGCTTTTATCTCTAAATCGTACTTCTTTGCAAAATCATAATCTCTCTCATCATGTGCAGGAACTGCCATAACAGCACCTGAACCATAATCCATAAGAACAAAGTTGGCAATCCAAACAGGAACTGCTTTGCCTGTAAGCGGGTGAAGCACATTTAAACCCAGAGCAACACCGGATTTCTCTTTTTGTCTGTCTATAGAAGATGTGTTTTTCATCTCTTTTATTTGAGCTATAACACTCTCACTCAAAAGATTGTTTTCAATCATATATGTAACTATGGCATGTTCAGGTGCAAGGGCTGTATATGAGACTCCATACATCGTATCAGGACGCGTTGTGAAGACATCAAACTTTTCAAAACTTGCATTTAACTTCTCTTTAGATGCCTCATCAAAAAACAGATCAAAAGCCAAACCGTTTGATTTCCCTATCCAGTTGTCTTGCATAGTCAAAACTTGTTTTGGCCAGCCATTTTCAAGCTTTTTCAAGTCATCCAAAAGCTCATCTGCATACTGAGTGATTTTGAAGTAGTACTGGTTCATATCCTTCTTCACCACTGGTGTGTCACATCTCCAGCAACAACCGTCTATGACTTGCTCATTTGCCAAAACTGTTTGGTCATGCGGACACCAGTTAAGTAAACCTTTTTCACGGTAAAGCAAACCTTTTTCATACATATCTATAATAAAAGCCTGCTCAAACTTTGTATAAAGCTCATCGCTCGTTGCAAGTTCTCTGTTTTTAGAAAATGAAAAACCTAAGGACTTAAACTCTTTTTTCATATAATCTATATTGTCATAGGTCCATGTTTTTGGATTTGCATTATTTTTAATTGCAGCATTCTCAGCAGGCATTCCAAAACTATCAAAACCAATCGGGTGAAGGACATTGAAGTTTTGTTGACGGTAGTATCTTGCAAGCGCATCCGAAATGGAGTAATTTCTTACATGCCCCATATGTAAACGCCCACTTGGAAACGGGAACATACTTAAGATATATTTCTTCTCTTTACTAAAATCTTCACTTGGTTCAAAACTCTCGTTTTGCGCCCAATACTCTTGCCATTTTTTTTCTATGTTTTTTGAACTATATTCCAATGTTAATACTCGTCTCTTGATTTTAAACTCTCAATGTAAACTAGACCCATTGAAAATAAATTTGCAATTAATGCACCTAAGGTAAGAGCAATCGCCCATTCTAAATTTCCAATGATCTCTAGATATATAAATGCAGGGATAAGATGTAAATCAGCCACCAAAGATGAAGCTAAAAGCTCAGCGGAGAGTAAGTTTCTCACGCCAATTTTCAAGAAAGTGGAAACAAGGTTTAAACTCGCTGCAACAAAAAGTGCAACTGCACTATGCTCATATAAAAACCCCACTATAGAAGTCAGACTCATCAACGAGAAAAATACGTATATTACTTTACCCCAATCCATACTAATGCCTTAATTTTATTTTATAATTGTCATGGATTATACAAAAAGTATCTTAAGGAGTGACTGAAAAGATTTAAAAGAAAGTTTTCTCGCTCTCATGCTTTGAGAATACATATTTACTATATGCCTTCCCAAGTAAAACTTGGGAAACAAGATTGATATATAAGAAGCTGTTAAAGTTTACATCACTCCAGATTCATACTGGTCACGCATTCTTTGTTTTTCTGCTTCTCTTTTTGCTTTATTTGCAAGTTTAACATGATAGTTTTTCACATCAAAACCAAACCAAATAAGAATCGGTGAAGCAACAAAAACAGAGGAGTATGTTCCAATCACAACACCAACTAAAAGTGTGAATGCAAATGGGTGGATAATTTCACCGCCAAACATAAACAAGGTGAAGACAACAAAGAAAGTTGTGAGTGATGTTAATGTTGTTCTTGCTAAGGTTCTTGTAACTGATTCATTGACTGTATCTGTTAAATCCGAGTTTTTAGAATTGGTTATCCCTTCACGAATTCTGTCAAAAACAATGATAGTATCATTAAGTGAATATCCGAGTATCGTTAAAAGTGCAGCTAAAACATCTAGGTTTACATCTAGTCCTACAAGTGTAATTGCACCAAGAGCAATAGAGACATCATGAACCAAAGCTATAATAGAAGCAACAGCAAAACGCCACTCAAATCTAAAGGCTACATAGATTAAAATCCCTATCACTGCTAGGACAAGTGACATTATTCCTTTTTCTTTGAGTTCAGCCCCAACAGTCGGACCAACTATATCAACACGACGTATCTCATAGTTACCTGTACCATTTAATGCTTCTCTTGTCAGATCTCCAATATCAACCGTTACATTTCCAGTCGTGGTTTTCATACGGATGACTACTTCATCCTCTGAGCCAAACTCCGTTATAGAGGCATTTGCAAATATCTCATTTGTTTTAAGTTTCTCTCTCATTGCATCTATAGGGGCAGCAGTGTCATACTTTACCTGAACTATAGTTCCGCCAGCAAAGTCTACACCATAGTTTAAACCTTTTGTAGCAAGTAGTATATAAGAAGATAAAACTAAAAAAATTGAAACAACTAAGGCAAACTTAGATTTTCCCATAAAATTAAAGGTTCTTGTATATTTAAAAAATTCCATTATTAACCCTTAATCCCAAACCAAAAACGGTTGTTTTTAGATTTTTGTATTTTATTTTCTAGCATTGAATAGATTCCATGCGTACCTAGAATTGCGGTCAGCATTGAAGCTAAAATACCTATACTAATCGTAATTGCAAAACCTTTAATCGCACCGGTTCCATAGACATACAAAACAACTGCTGCAATTAAAGTGGTAATGTTTGCATCTAAAATAGCGCGCATAGCATTTGAATAACCCTCTTCAATAGCTTTGTGCATTGATTTACCCTGATATACTAATTCGCGGATTCTCTCAGAAATAATAACATTCGCATCAACCGCCATACCAACAGTTAGAACAATACCTGCCATACCTGGTAATGTTAAAGTAGCTCCAAAAAGACTCATTACCGCAAGAATGATAAACAAATTCGCGATAAGTGCCATATTTGCAATCACACCCGCCATGCGGTAATACACAATCATAAAGATAATAACTAAAACAAAGCCTCCAATAAGGGCAACCATGCTTGCCTTAATGGAATCCGCCCCCAAACTTGGTCCGACTGAACGTTTTTCCATTAAGTAAATCGGTGCTAAAAGTGCCCCTGAACGCAGAGCAATAGCTAAATCTTTTGCTTCCATAACAGTGTAACTTCCAGATATTTGACCTGAACCACCGCCGATACGCTCGTTGATAACCGGGTCTGAATAGACTTTGCCATCAAGAACGACTGCCAATCTTTTTCCAACATTTCTTCCGGTAAAGTCACCGAAAATTTCAGCACCTTCAGCATTTAAAGTGAAGTTGATCTGAGGTTTATTATTTTGGTTGAATCCCATATTTGCATCTGTAAGCATTCCGCCGTCTAAAATCGGAATTTCACGCACAAGATGTTTGATCTGTGGATTTTTAGCATCTTCTAAAATCACATCGCCATATTCTCTTGCATCTGCTTGACTCATCGTGTACACACGAGCCGCTCTGTCTTCATCAACTGCCATAAGTTCAAGTTTTGCAGCACGTGAAATAAGTTCACGGGCACGTTGTTCTTCTTCTTGTGTTTTAATCCCTGCGAGTTGCACAAGAATTTTTTCCGCACCTTGACGAGCAACAATAGGTTCTGCCAAACCAAATTGATCTAGTCTGTTTCTTATTGTTTCAATCGCTTGAGAGATAGCTTCTTGTTCAGTTTTAAGGACTTCTTCATCCGTTAAGCTTAAAGAATAAGATGCACCGCTTGTAACAATATGTGAACCTTCTACTTTAGATAAAAATTCTTTTATATGTCCTGCATCATCTTCATCTAAAAGTGAAAAAGATACCGTAGTATCATCAAATTTGAGTCCGTCAAGTAAAATATCTTTTCGCTCGGCAAAATGTTTAATACTAGCTGTTATTGATTTGATACGGCTCTTTGTAGCTTCTTCAGTTTTCACCCCAAGAAGCATATGAAGTCCCCCTTGAAGATCAAGGCCAAGTGTCACTTTTTTTCCGTCATCCATCTGAAAAAGCGATGGTGCCGAGAAAAATACACCAAAAGTTATCGCCAATGCAAATATGACTATGCGATAATTAAGCTTCATCCTCATACTTCTTCGCAATAGAGTCTTTTGTTATTTGCGCTATTGTATCAGCATTAAGTTTTACGCTTAAAAACTTTTCTTCAACTTTGCTGATTGTAACGATGAATCCGCCGTTTGTAATAACTTTATCGCCTTTTGCAAGTGCTTCTATCATTGCAGTTCTTGCTTTAGCCTCTTTTTGTTGTGGGCGAATAATTACAAAATACATAATTGCAATTAAAAATATAAATGGTAATAATTGAGAGATGATTTCCATATCTTAGGTTCCTTTGTTGAATAAAATTGTGGCGATTATACAAAAAAACTATTAAAATACTACTGAATACTTATCTTGAAGATTCTCTCAAGATATTCTTGAGAGAATGTAGAAAAAAAATTTACTTATTATTCTGCGCCTATTTGATTCATTAAAGCAAAACTCTTAACAAACGGTACTGCCATTGTTGGTGTTTTAATCATTTGTTTAAAATCACCTTTTACAAATTTTAACTTTCCAGTTGTAAATGCCATACCCATTCCAGTCATTCCTAAAGGTTTTTCCACCCACTTCATCCAATCTTTATCTGATGCTCTCATGTCCCAATCAGGAGTTTCTCCGTTATATAAACCTGCACTCACTGCTTGTCCGTTTTCAACAGTAAAAACACAAGTTGGTTTTTCATCATCCTTGTATCCACATGTTATCACTGAGTTAAAACCAATCTCTGCAAGTTTTGCAGACACTTCTGGATCTTGGTTCCATGCATCTTTAAGTTCGTTTATCCATGTATCGGAAAAAAGTGTAGCCATATATACTTCCTTTAGTATAGTAAATTTTACCCATTTTATCGGGAGCGCAATAGTATGAAAATTTCAATTAAAAAACTATAAAAGTCATCCTAGATATATCAATATCATTATGAATATACTATAATTACTTATGAAAAATATACTTCTCTCTCCTACTATTAAAAAAGCTCTTAGTTATGATTTTTTATTTGGATTAGTCATATCTTTATTATTTAGTGCCTTTATATATCTAGAACACTATGGATATTCACTCAAATTTTTGAACACTCTTTTTGCCTTAAGTGCTCTTACCTTACTTATATATGCAACAAAGCGGACTATTTTATTTTCTGGATTTTTCATAGGCTTACTCTGGTTTTACTGGATAGGCTATAGTTTTCAATACCAAGGTGTAGGTTATATGACACCGTTCATCACGATAGGTTTTGGTTTTGTATATTTAGTGTTTTTTGGTGTTTTAGCACTTACAAATAAAATCTATATACGAGCTCTTTTACTTTTTGGACTTAGTTTTATAGAACCTTTTGATTGGAACTGGATGCAAATTGAGCTTGTATTTGTTGAGAGTTATATTGGTGTGTTTAAATATCAATTAGCACTTGTAATAGCCGCTATTACTTTACCCTATTATCTAAAAAAGCCCTTTGTTTATTTACCATTATTGCTCATTCCTTTAGCTTATAACTATAATCCTCCAGTGCAAGAGCAAAGCAAACTCAAGATCAAACTTGTCCAAACAAATATAAAACAAGAGAAAAAATGGTTAAATGAAACACTTCCATCCACCCTTGAGATGATTCGTAAAGAAATTGATTCAGCTGTTAAAGATGGCTACGACATAGTTGTGCTTCCTGAATCTGTTTTTCCATTATTTATGAATAAAAATAAGATCCTCCTCAAAAAAGTTTTAGAGTTATCGCATGAAATTGCCATAGTGGCCGGTTCACTTATCCACGAAAAAGGAAGCAGTTACAACGTAACCTATATCATGCAAAATGGAGAATACCAAATTGCCAAAAAGTTAATTCTTGTCCCCTTTGGTGAATATATCCCTCTTCCAAAGTTTGCACAAGACTATATAAATGACACTTTCTTTTCTGGTCAATCAGATTTTTTAACTGCTGAAAAACCCACTGACTTCACCATAAAAGGTGAAGTGTTCCGGAATGCTATTTGTTATGAAGCAACCTGCCAAGAGATATATGAGGGAGATGTGAAATTTGTTATTGCTACAAGCAACAATGCTTGGTTCGCACCTTCGATTGAGCCCACTTTGCAAAACTTACTTATGCGTTACTATGCACGAAAAAACGGTGTTACAATCTATCACTCTGCAAACTATAAAGGTACAGGTATTGTAAGGTAACCAAAGTGTTATCACTAGTTTGATATAATCAAGAAAAATATATCTAAACAATAGGATTCTATGTGATAGTGAACCTTAAAAATCCAAAACTTTACAACAACCGTGAATTATCATGGTTGCAATTTAACACACGTGTGCTCAAGCAAGTCCACGATGAATCACTTCCTTTACTCGAGCGACTTAAATTTCTTGCAATTTACGGTACAAATCTTGATGAATTTTATATGATTCGTGTAGCTGGTCTTAAGAAGCTGTTTGCTGCTGGAATCATTGTCTCAGGTGCTGATAGACTGACTCCACTACAACAACTTCGTGAGATTAGAAAGTATCTTCACCAAGAACAACAAGTTGTAGAACACTGTATGACTAGCATCTTAAAAAAACTCGAAAATGACGGTATCTTTATAAAAAACTACAACGAAGTCAACAAAAATGAAAAGCATACTTTAAATAGATACTTCAAAGAAAATATCTATCCTGTAATTATCCCTATAGCTATTGATGCAACGCATCCTTTTCCACATCTCAACAACTTAAGTTTCGGTCTTATTGTAAAACTAAGTGATAAAGACAATCCTTCCATTGAAAGATTCGGTCTAATTCGTATACCTCGTCCACTAGAGCGATTTGTAGAACTTGGCAACGGTACATATATTCCGATTGAGTCTCTTGTTGCTGAACATATTGAAGATCTTTTTCCAGGCTATTCACTTATAAAACATGCTGCATTTAGAGTTACAAGAAATGCTGATATAGAAATAGAAGAAGAAGAGGCTGATGACTTTATGGAAATCCTCGAAGAGGGTTTAAAACTTCGTCGAAAAGGTGCGATGGTAAGACTTGAAGTTGGGATTCGCGGAGATGAGGAGATTGTTGATTTTTTCAACCATCATACAAATGTATACAAAGATGACATCTATAGATTTCATACGTTTCTTAACCTCTCTTCTTTATGGCAAATTGTTGGAAATAAAAATTTTGCACACCTACTTTTACCACCATTTAAACCAAAAAATCTACCTCCGTTTGATTCTAATGAAAATATTTTCACAACCTTAGAAAAGCAAGATGTTTTACTCTACCATCCCTATGAGAGTTTTGAACCTGTCATAAAGTTGATCCAAGCAGCCTCAGTTGATAAGGATGTTGTGTCCATTAAAATGACACTCTATCGTTCAGGTACAAACTCGCCAATTGTTCAAGCACTGATGAATGCAAGTGAATCAGGGAAGCAAGTGACTGTGATGGTTGAGCTTAAAGCTAGGTTTGATGAAGAAAACAACCTTATCTGGGCAAAAGCATTGGAAAAAGCCGGGGCACATGTTATTTACGGAATCAAAGGTTTTAAAGTGCATGCAAAAGCAGCACTAGTGACACGCAGACAAGATGGAAAACTTAAACAATACGCTCATTTGGGTACAGGAAATTATAACCCCGCAACCGCGAAAATCTATACAGATATGAGTTATATGACGAGTAAAGATGAGATAACAAATGACCTAACAAGATTTTTTCATTTTCTTTCAGGATTTAGCAACAAAGGAAAACTTAACGAGCTTTATATGGCTCCTGCACAAATTAAACCTAAGATTCTTTCACTTATTCAAAATGAAATGCGAAAAGGTAAAAATGGACATATAATTGCAAAAGTAAATTCACTTGTTGATGAAGACGTAATTCGCGGTCTTTATAAAGCAAGCCAAGCTGGTGTAAAAATAGACCTTATTGTTCGTGGTATATGTTGTCTTAAACCAGGAATCAAAGATGTGAGTGAAAATATCAATGTTATTTCGATACTCGGAAAATATCTTGAACATCCAAGGGTCTTTTATTTTAAAAATGATGCTACACAAGTATATATATCTTCAGCAGACTGGATGCCAAGAAATTTAGTACGACGCGTTGAGCTACTCACGGGTATTGATGATGAAATATCTAAAGAAAAAATTATTCAAATTCTTAATCTGCAATGTTCTGATACTACTTTAGCACATACATTACAAAGTGATGGTAGCTATATACAAATCGCAAACGACAATATCAAAAATATAAATAGTCATAAATTTTTAGAAGACTATGTCAATCGTATTTCTAAGTCTACAAATAAAAAATCCCCTCAAGAGATACAACAAATCGCAGCACGTCTGTTTATGGAGAGTTAAAATGATGCACAAATATAAAGATACATTTCCAAAAATTGGGAAAGATACATGGATAGCACCTTCAGCTGATGTTGTGGGAGATGTTACCTGCGGTGAAGATTGTTCTATTTGGTTTGGTACTGTAATACGTGGGGATGTTCACTACATAAAAATCGGAGACCGCGTAAGTATTCAAGATTTAAGCATGGTCCATGTAACACATCACAAAGGTGAAGACAGATACAAAATAGGTGATGGAACTCCAACCATCATTGGCGATGATGTCACTATCGGTCATCGTGTTATGTTACATGGTTGCACTATTGAAAAAGCGTGTTTAATCGGTATGAGTGCTACAATACTTGATGGTGCAGTCATTGGTGAAGAGAGTATCGTAGGTGCAGGTTCGCTTGTAACAAAAAACAAAGTTTTTCCACCTCGTTCACTTATTATGGGAAGTCCTGCTAAAGTGATTCGGGAGCTGACTGAGGGTGAGGTAAAAGAGCTATATGCCTCTGCACATAGATATGTTGCGTTTAAAAATAACTATCAAGACTAAAAAAAATCTTCCTCTTCGAGGCTAGCTCTAGAGACCCAAGCAGTCTTAGTAGATGCATGGGCTTTGCTTATTTATCGTAAAAATTACGTCCTATAATCTGCGTTGATTTTAACGTACTCATATCCTAAATCACATCCAAAAGATGTAAATGCGCCCTCTGCTATTCCTAGGTCACAAAAGATAGTAAACCTATCGAGTTTCATAACTTGCGAAGCTTTTTCTTCCATTGCATCATCAAAGAGTAAATTTCCCTTATCATACACACAAAGATCATTAAAAGATATACTTAGTGTTTCTTCGTCCGCTTCAACACCAGCTGCACCAACAGTAGATGCGATTCTTCCCCAGTTAGGATCTTCGCCATACAGAGCTGTTTTTACAAGAAGTGAATCTGAAAGTGCTTTGGCAACCTTTTCAGCCTCTTTGTCATCTTTTGCTCCTGTAACTGTATATGTTACAAGTTTTGTAGCACCTTCACCATCTCTAACCATCTCTTGTGCTAAAAAAAGCATTATTTTATGCAATGCTTCTCTAAATGCATCTTTATCATAAGCTCCACTTGTAGCATTACTCAAAAGCATTACTGTATCGTTTGTTGATGTATCTCCATCTACGCTCGCAGCGTTAAAAGTTGTACGAGTGAGTTCATCTAGACTTTCTTGCATCTGTGAACGACTGACATCAGCATCCGTGGTAATAAAACAAAGCATCGTAGCCATAGCAGGATTAATCATCCCTGCACCCTTGGCCATAGCTCCAATATTAAAACTACTTCCATCTTCAAGAGTGACTCTTAAAGCAATCTCTTTTGAGAAACTATCCGTAGTCATTATCGCACTTGCCGCTGCATGTGGATTCTTTACACTCAAATCAAAAAGCTTCATTCCATCAATAATTTTTTGCTTCGGAAGTCTTTTACCTATAACGCCAGTAGAGCTCATAATAGGGTTTATAGCATTTTTACAATGACTGAGTATCTCATCTATATCTTCGATGCCAGCTTTACCAGTCATAGCATTAGCATTTTTAGCATTTATAAGAATAAAGTTTGTTTTAAAAGAGCCTTTTTTTCTAAAATGTCTAATAGGAGCTGCTGTCATTTTATTTGTGGTAAAAACAGATGCAATTTCGCACTCTCTCTCACTATAAATAAAAGCCATATCTTTAGCTCCCTTTGATTTAAGGCCAGCACTTACACCATCTGCAAAAAACCCTTTACTTGCACAAACACCATTTTCTATTTCATCTATCTTAAACAAATCTTGTTTCCTTAGGTCTATTTCGTTGCGTTAATATCTCTTTAGCAATTTGAATATTGCTCTGAGTACCAATAACCAGTAACTTACATTCACTTGTTATAAGTACATCACCTTTTGGCATAGAAAGGAATTTTCCATCTTTTTTTGTTACCCCAATTATAGAAGTGTTTGTAATATCTCTTAAGTGCGTCTCTTTTAATTTTTTCAAAACTGCCCAAGAATATTTTGGAATAAACACTTCTTCCATATCAAGCGGATTATCACTTTTATATAGAAACTCTTCAAGCAAGTTTTCCATATCAGGTCGTGCTGCCATAGCACTGACTCTTTGCGCTGTTAATCTTGTAGGTGAAATCACACTATTGGACCCAAGCTTTTTGAGCTTTTCAATATCCCCTGCTGATTCAGCAGTTGAAATTACATAATAAGCTGATGGAAGAGAATGTTCTTTTTCAAAAAGTCTTACTGATGCGATTAAAGCAATGTTATCAGAAATAGAATCAGATAAAGTAATCAAACCTTTAGCAGATGCAAGGTGAGCTTTAAGCATTGCAAGTTCGGTATGTGGTTCTGCTTGAAGATAAGTTGTATATTTATATTCTATTGCCCATTCATGAATCTCCGGTCGTGGATCAATCACAACAAAAGGGATATGATTCGCACGTAATTGTTTTGTCACTTCTATAGTGTAATCATTATGATGACAAACAACAAAATGTTTTTTGAGTCTTGCTATTTGATATAACATTCTTCGCTCCTTTAAAATAGAAACAATATTTCCTTTGTTTAACTCCGCAACTAAAATACCTATAGCACTTGAAAAGATTGCAAAACCTGCAATAATTAACGTAATAGTAAATATTCGTCCCGCATCAGAAACTTCAGCTATTTCGCCAAATCCAACTGTTGTAAAAGTTATTCCAGTTTGGTAAATTGCATCCATAAGGGTAAAGCCATCAATAATTACATAACCAACGGTTCCAACCATCATGGTTAATACTGTTAAAATTAAAGGTAGTCTAAATGCTTTTAAATGAGGGTAGATTTCAGGTAATAGTTTAACATTGGGGGTGGGAGCTTTCTCCCAGTGTAGAAATTTGCGAATCCTTTCTAAAAGATTCAAATTATTTTCCTAGACTTATAAAATCAAAGAAACTTAAGAATTTTTCTTAAGTGTTCTTAATTCTCTTGCAGAAATTTTAATTTTCTTTGTAGTACCATCTTCTAGAGTGATACGAACTGTTCTTAAGTTGATTAAAAAACGACGTTTTGTTCTATTTTTTGCGTGTGAAACATTATTTCCACTCATTGGGCCTTTGCCGCTTATAGCACATTTTCTAGCCATAGTGAGCTCCTTGTAGTATTTTTAAAGTTGCGAATTATATCAAGACAAAGCAAAAGTCCAACTTAAGTTACATAATTCTTATATATATTCTCAACTTTATTTGCTTTTTAGATTATACGGAGTAAAATATACCAAATTCAACAAAAAAAAGTGGTTCCCATTGATTACAAATGAGAAAATAAATACCTTTATTGATAAAATTCCACCTGCACCTAAAGCACTTCGAGCAACTCTATTATTTCTAAATAGCGGTGAATTAATAAAAGCTGCTCAGATTGCGCAGACTGACTTAGCATTAAAAGCTTACTTAAAGAATATTGTTAACAAACCTATTTATGGCTTTAAAACAGAAGTCTCTGAAGTATCCCAAATCTTTGGAATTCTTGGTGTTTCTTCTTCTCAGCAAACTGTTTATAATTACATGATGACACTTCTTTCACCAAAAACGTGGGAACTATTTCACTTAAGAGAATCCACTTTTCATGAACTTCAAGCAAAGCTTTCTCGTGGGTGGAAGCGAATACTGCAACATTTAAATATTGATGATGTTGATATAGAAAGCGCTATCACTCTTTTACCTGCTAGTATTATTGTTGCAGAAGCCTTATTCGCTGAAAAAAAAGAGGATGTCATACTTCTTAGAAGTGTAAAAAACCTTGACTATAATACTATCCTCTCAAGACTTTGTGGTCTTGACCTTTTTGATATTTGTGAAAAAATATCTACTAAGTGGGAAATGTCACCAAAAATCGCACAAATAGTACAAGCTTCTTCTGGGTTTAAAGCTTCACAAGATAAAGAGCTAAATACCCTTGGAAAATGGATGCATCTACTTTTATTTTATGAATTATCCCAGGCTATGTTTATAGAAGCTTCTTTAAATGATTTTATAGAATTTCAACTTGATTATGTAGGTGAAATATATGAAGATTTTGCACAACTTATGGAAATCTCATGAGAGCATCTGTTAAAAATGGAGTTGGTGTATTCACGCCACAAGGATTCCTAGATGGAAATAGCGCAACAGCACTTTTAAGTATAGAAGACATTCAAGCAACGGCAAAACTCAACGCTGACATGGTTTTAGTTTCACTCAAAAAAGTAGTCTTTTTTAATCGTAATGGACTTGATACTTTTGTAAAAATGTTTACCAAAGTTAAAGAGAGTCAAAATGTAATTGTAGGGTTTTGTGATTATGATTTAAAAAAGTATAAGGCAATCATAAATTTTTACCGTAATGAAGTCAATTTTTCTCTTTTTGCCACACAAGATATTGCACATCTTTTTGCTGCAAGTTTTAAAAATAAGAACCTAAATGTATTACTTTATAATGAAGACAAGTCACAAAGATCTGCTATGGCCATTGAATTACACGATGGCGGGCACAATCCTATAATTGCACAAACAGAAGAAGAATTCAATACTAAAAAGAATGTCGAAAATGCTTATGATGTTATTATCGAAAACAGTTATTTAGGTCAGATGGGACAAAATGTTTCAGCAAGAGTCACAGGAAATGCCATAATTTACACTGTAACTTCCTTTTTAGATGCTGAGATTGGAAATATGTTTAATATTGCCTACCATAACAATTCTCTCAATGTTGGTTTTAGACTCTTTATTTTTGATGCATATAAAGTTGTTAGTATGAATGTACATGCTCTTAACTTTTTCTCTAGACTCGCAAGTTCAGGTGCTGAGTACAATGCAACAATATGTTTTGTCGGTATGACTTTTGAGAAAATACCAAGTTCTTTTAAAGATACTATGGAAGACTCTGGTATTATGTTTTTTGATCAAATGGAAAATATTCTTGGAGACAAAGAACTTTTATCAGAGTTAGGTGCAAGTAGTGCTGCTGCTATTCAAAATAAAAGAGCAATAAATAAAGTTACAGTTACTGAACTTCCAAGTTTTATTGATGCAACAGTTGCAACAATTGAAATGATGACAAATTCTCGTGCAGTAAAAGAAACTGCTCAGATCCATGCCATCAAGATAGAAGATCATCAAGACAAAATAGCAAGTTCCATAGGTTTTTATGGTGATATAGATGGAATGGTTATACTCATTTTTCCAAAAGATATAGCTAAAAAAGCATGTCAACTTCTAATCGGTGAAGAAACAGATGATCTAGACTTAATTCTTGACACACTAGCGGAACTCGTTAATATTGTTGGGGGTAAAGTTAAAACTCTTCTTGCTGATCATAAAGTAAATGTAAATATTACACTTCCTAGAACTTATCCGGATATTGACTCACTTCTTGAAATTGCTCAAGACAGAAAAGGTGTACAAGTAGACTTATCTTTTGATAATGATAAGTTTTTATTCTTCTTAACTAGATAAAGGTCTTCGGTGAAAAGCTCACGTATTCCAAAGCGTGCTAAAAGTTATTATAAACTTACTTAGTTATACTTTTGCAATTAAATAAAAGAGGTGAAATTGTGCAAGTTGCTCCCAGTGTATTAAGCGCAGACTTTGGAAACTTACAACGAGATGTTGAAGAGATTTGTAATGCAGGTTGTGATTTAGTTCATGTAGATGTAATGGATGGACATTTTGTACCTAATCTTACTATTGGACCAGTTGTAGTCTCTGCAATAGCAAAAGTTGCCACAAAACCTTTAGATATTCACCTTATGGTGGAAAATAATACATTTTTTGTTGAATTATTCGCACCTTTAAAACCTCAATATATCTCTTTTCATATTGAAGAGGAAAAACATCCTCACAGGCTCATTCAAAAAATTCGTTCTCTAGGAATTAAGCCTGCAATAGTTTTAAATCCTCATACTCCTCCAGAATCTGTAGAATACCTTTTAGCAGACTTAGATATGGTACTTCTAATGAGTGTAAATCCAGGTTTTGGTGGGCAAAGCTTTATAGAGAATGTTCTTCCAAAAGCTTCAAGGCTAAACGAAATGAGAAATAAAATTAATCCAAACTGTCTTATTGAAGTTGATGGCGGAGTAAGTGATAAAAATATTCAAGCTCTTAAAGATGTTGGAGTTGATATTGTTGTTGCTGGTAGCTATGTCTTTAAGCATACAAGTAAAGCAGAGGCTATAAGAAGTTTACAAATATAATGCGTACAAAGATATGTGGTATAACAAACTATGACGATGCTATCCAGGCTATCGAAGCTGGAGCAGATGCCTTAGGTTTCGTATTTTATGAAAAATCTCCTCGTTATGTAAATACAGAGCAGGCAAAAGCTATTATAAAAAAACTTCCCCCATTTGTTGAAAAAGTAGCTCTTTTTGTTAACACGGATGCTGATACTATTAACAAAACTTGCCAAGAAGTTGGAGCCACTCTAGCTCAACTTCATTTTGATGCTGAGCAAGAAGTATACGATTCCCTTAGAATCCCTTATATTAAGGTTATACGAGCTAAATCTCAAGAAGATATCCTAAATTATAGTGATGAGTATAGACTAGTAGATGCATACTGTGAAGCTTATGGTGGAGCAGGAAAAAGAATCAATATTGAATGGTTTGAAAATACAGATAATTCTAAAATAATTTTAGCTGGTGGACTTGATCATACAAATGTTTCTTCATTAAAAAAGTATGGATTCTACGCTGTTGATGTAAGTAGTGGAGTCGAAGAATTTCATGGAAAAAAGAACCATCAAAAAGTAAAAGATTTTATTTTAAATGCTTGCTAATAATTTTCCACTCGATGATAAAAGTATCTCAAGATTATCCACTCGTGGACTTCCTCTAGAAAAGCTTAAAGAACAGATTGATGATAGTCTAGATTACTCACTTGAACTATGGCGTTCTCAAGGTTTAGATATCATAAAGAGTAAAGGATATTTTTACTTTAAAACTAAGTTTTTGCCTCTAGAAGAAGCAGAATTTTGTATTGTAGATATAGAAACAAATGGCTCAAATATTGATAAACATCAAATTATTGAAATCGCAGGCATTAAAATAAAGTATGGAAAAATAACCGATAGATTTGAATCTCTTGTCCAATGTTCTAAAATAAATCCACATATCACATCCATAACTGGAATCAATGTAGAAGATACACAAAATGCCCCACCTTTAAAGCAAGTACTTTATGATTTTAAAATTTTTTTAAATGATGCCATTTTTATAGCCCATGATGTGAAATTCGATTACAGATTCATCTCTTTATCTTTTGAAAAAATTGGACTTGATCCACTTCTAAATAGAAGTTTATGTTCTCTTGCTTTAGCTGAAAGAAGTTTAGTGTCTTATCGATATGGTTTATCATATTTAGAAAAAACATTCAACCTAAATCCAGATGCCGTACACCACAGAGCGATGAGTGATGTTATGACTACCTATGGATTATTCAACTTATCTTTAGAGAGTATGGAAGAGAATGTAAATAACGTAGAGGATTTAATAAAGTTTTCTCTCACTGCCCCAAGGAAGAAAAGACCAAAATTTGATCCATTTCTCGTCGAAGATGAATCTGAAGCGATTAAAGAGGAAGAAGAGCTAAAGTAACTTACTCTTCATAAGCTCCCATACTTGTCAGTCTATCGTATCTAGATTCCATTCTTTTTTCTTTGCCCATTTCTCGAAGTTCTTTCACTTGTGTTAAAAAATACTCACTAATTGCTTCGGCGCTTGCATCTTTACTTCTATGCGCACCAATTAATGGTTCATTAATAATATCATGAATTAGATCTAACTCTTTTAAATCTGAAGCAGTGATTTTCATCGCATTTGTTGCATCTTCTGCTTTTTTAGGATCATTCCAAAGAATTGCGGAACAACCCTCCGGTGAAATAACAGAAAAAACAGAGTATCGCATCATAGCAAATCTATCTGCAACACCAATAGCAAGTGCTCCACCAGATCCACCTTCACCGATTACAATAGAAACTGTCTGCGTATCAAGTTCAGCTAATTCAAGTAAATTTCTCGCGATTGCTTCAGACTGGTTTCTTTCTTCAGCACCTAAACCTGGATACGCACCCGGAGTGTCCACCAGCATTAAAAGTGGTAGGTTAAATTTTTCAGCCAATTTTGCTGCACGAAGCGCTTTTCTATAGCCTTCAGGATGTGGCATACCAAAGTTTCTTCGTATCTTATTTTTAGTCCCACGGCCTTTTTGCTCGCCGATAACTACAACTTTTTCATCACCTATATAGCCCATATAGCAAATAATAGCCTCATCATTACGATAATGTCTATCTCCATGAATCTCGTATTTATCTCGCATCATTAAATTAATATAATCAAGAGCATAAGGACGGTCAAGATGACGCGCAAGTTGTAGTTTTTGGAAATCAGTTAAATTACCATATGTCTTTTCAACTTCGACATCAAGTTCTTCTCCGTACTTCGCTAATTCATCTAAATTATGACGAACTTGTGCAGAAATAATATTTTCTTGAATAGTTTTTATTTTCTTTTCAAAATCTAAATATGTTGCCAAAGCTAATCCTTATCTAGATTTTTTTAAAAATTAGAACGCCATTAGTTCCACCGAAACCAAATGAGTTACTCATACAAACATTTAAGTCAGCCTTACGAGCACCTGCAGAAACATAATCTAAATCACAGTTTTCATCAGGAGTAGTATAGTTGATTGTTGGAGGAATAATTCCATCACGCATAGCCATCAAACATGTAACAGCTTCAATCCCACCAGCAGCACCAAGGCAGTGACCGATTTGACCTTTTATTGAACTCATTGGAGGGCAATTTTCTTTCCCACCAAGTAATTCTTTAACTGCCGCAGTTTCATTTTTATCATTAATAGGAGTAGATGTACCATGCGCGTTCACATAATCGATCTTAGGTTCCCCAGCCATTTTATGCGCAGCTTTCATTGCACGTGCTGGACCGTCAAGAGATGGAGTAGTAATATGATTTGCATCTCCACTTTCACCAAAACCTATAATTTCACCGTATATATTTGCTCCACGTGCTTTAGCTGATTCATATTCTTCTAAAACCAATGCCGCTGCACCTTCACCCATAACAAAACCATCACGGTTTGCATCAAAAGGGCGAGAAGCACCTTTAGGGTTTTCATTATTTGTTGAAAGTGCTTTCATCGCAGCAAAACCACCAATACCAGCACCGGTTATAGCAGACTCAGCAGATACAACTAACATCTGCTCTGCACCATTACACATAATCGTTTTACATGCTTCACTAATTGCATGCGTTCCTGCAGCACAAGCTGTAACACTTGAAAGGTTTGGACCTTTAGTTCCATGTTCAATAGAAACAAATCCACCAAGCATATTCACAAGAGCCCCAGGGATAAAGAATGGAGAAATTCTTCTAGGGCCTCTTTCTGCTAGTATATTTGAATTTTTTTCGATTGAAGGCAAGCCACCAATTCCAGATCCAGCAGAAATTCCAAATCTAGTCATATCAGTAGCTTCACTAAAGTTAGCGTCTTCCATTGCTTCTTTAGCAGCTTTAAGTCCTAGATGAATAAATCTATCAGCTTTTTTTACTTCTTTTGGAGCCATAACTGTTGCAGGGTCAAAATTTCTTACTTCACCGGCTATCTTTACCGCATAATTTTCAGGATCAAAAATTGTAATAGTATCTATCCCACATTCACCATCGCATATAGCTTTGAACGATGTTTCTTTATCATTTCCAACTGAATTTATCATACCCAGACCAGTTACTACTACTCTTCTCATTTAATACTCTCCCTAAAAATATAAAATACTTTTAAAAATGAATTTACCAACTCACTATTAAAAATATTTAACTTGAGATTATCTCAAGTTAAAATTGTAATCTTAAGATTACTTACTTTCAACGTATGCAACTACGTCGTTAAGTGTTTGGATTTTTTCTGCTTCATCATCAGGGATTTCAATATCAAATTTCTCTTCAAGAGCCATAACTAATTCAACAACATCTAGGCTATCTGCACCTAAATCTTCAACAAACTTCGCATCATCTTTAACTTCATCTGCGTTTACGCTCAATTGCTCAACTACTACTTCTTTAATATCATCTATAAGTGCCATCATAGCTCCTGTTTTTTTTATTTAAATCAAGAAATTATAACAAATCTAGCTTAAAGTTTTCGAGATTTCTTAGAACTTAATACTCAATCTATTTTTTAGCTTCTTTGATAATTTCATAAGCTTGATTTATTTCTTGAGTTTTAGCAGTAGCTTCTTCCATATAGGATTCGTCTTTATCTTGTGATTTAATAATGTCTGGATGGTATTGACGTACAAGCTTTCTATATGTTTTTTTGATACTAGTCATATCATCAGTTTTATTTATACCTAAAATTTTATATGCCTCTTCAAGAGTCATAGTTTGCTGTTTATTTTTCATCATATTTTCAAATTTATTAAGCATAGACATATACTCATCTATACTGATATGTAATTCAAAAATAATTTCACGTAAAACTTTATCTTCATCAGCACTAATTCCATTGTCAACAAATGCAAGCTGAATCAAAAACTCTACAAATTGTTTACGTTTTAACCTACTGCGACCAAGTAGTGTATTTAAAGATTGTGCAATTGCTTTTGTATCGCCCTCTTTTTCTTTTTCCTCATTGAAAATCGCTTTTAAAATAGCTCTTGTTTTATCTTTATCTGGAAATATTACAGATATATCATCAAACATCATTCCTATAAGTTGTGCCTCTAACTCTTGAACGCGACCATCTGCTTTTGCAACTTTAGCAACTAGTGCTATAAAAAGTCCTAATTCACTTTCTCTGAACAATTCTTTAGAGCTTGATATTTTTCTTAGTTTACTCTTTACATATACTTTATATAATTTAAAAGCTACATATAAAAAAAATATAATTGAAAGTGTGAGGACTATATTTTTAATAAATATATAATAAAATATGACTAAGATTATTGCCAGATATATCAACTTTTTAAATTTAATCATTTGTATCCATTTTTAATAAATTGCTTGATTCTAACACAAATTAGTATATATTTAACTATTGACATACAGCAGAGTAATTTATATATGCTAAAACAAAATAAATGTAGGGAATAGATAGATAGACGCAAGACTAGCACTAAGAGATCAAAGATCACTCGCTATTTTTCTTTTGAGTTCAGTTAACTCTTTTAGGGAATTGTACTTTGTAAGAAACATTACTTATTCCCTTTTTATATACTAAAGCAACAAATTGATTAGTTGATTACAAGTATAAGAAAAAAGTATGAAGAGATGATGGGAAAAAGTATCTATGGAATTAAAAAAATATACCAATTATGTATTTCTATGTAAAGAAAACTAGAATATTTGATCAATAAAATGTAACCATGAGATTACAACAATCGGTCCAATTAAGGCTGCGATAACTCCTAGCTTTAAAAAGTCCTTAGGATTTAGTTTATTACTTGCATATATTATTGCATTTGGTGGGGTTGAAACTACTAAGCACATAGCAAAAGAAGCACTTAAGGCGACCCCTACTACAATTATTTGACTTGAGTCTTCACTTATAGTTATAGCTATTGCAATCACTATGGGAAGCATAATATTTGTAGCTGCTGTATTACTCATAAAGTTTGAAATTATCACAATAATGTATGAGAAAATAAACATCAGTAAAAGTCCCGATAGCTCATCTGTTGCTATAAGTGTAGCAAACCATAAATCAAGTCCAGTTTGAGAAACTGCAAAACCTAGACTTAAACCACCTATGATTAATATAATAACATCCCATCTTATTTTACTTATATCATCAGAGTTTATAATTCCAAAAAGTGTAAATCCTATAATTGGTATAAGGGATACAACTGTCGTTGGAATATGGTGGAAAGGACCACTTAACCACATTAAAATCGTAATACTGAATAAAATCATCGTAACATACTTTTTCCAACTAGGAATCGTAGGTATCTTCGAAAATTCTTTGGTAGAATCATCAAAATGCTCTACTTCTTTTATAAGTTTTATATCGATAAAAGATTGATTAGATGGATAGAGTTTTAGTATCGTATATCGTAATATTAATGTTACTATCAAAGCTGGAGGTAAGGCCATTCCCATCCAAGCTATAAAGGATGGTGCATCCTTGCCTAGTATACCAACTGCAATTGCATTAGGAGGTGTTCCTATAATTGTAGCCATACCACCTAAGTTTGCACCTATGACAACAGCTAAGAATATAGCTTTTTTAAATGGATTTGATTCTTTAATATGCGTGGCGATAGGAATCAATATACTAAGCATCATAGCAGCTGTAGCAGTGTTAGAGATAAACATTGAAAGTACAAATGTAATACCTATTAATCCCGTAATTATATTATGAGGTTTACCACCTAGATAAAAAAGTATTTTTTTAGCCAACCAAATATCTAACTTTGTTTTAGAAGCAGCTGCTGCCATAATAAAACCAGCCAAAAATAAAAATATAAGTGGTGAAGACCAAGGCTGCAAATATACTTTCCAATGATCTGATTGAGTAGAAAAATCAAAATTTGGAAAACCTAAAAGAACAATTTCCAGTGCCACAATCAATAAAGAAACAGCAAATGCAGGAATCGCTTCACTTGTCCAAAGCCCTGCTGCAAATAGCAATATAAATAATGTAGAAAGCGCATCTTCATTTAATGAATACGTAGGTATATATGTGAGGCTTAAAGCCGCAAGTAAAGAGAAACTAAAAGCAATAAAAACATACTTTTGTGATAACTCAAAAGCGTCATCAATCAATCTAGTTAAATGACGTCTAGTGTCTAACAATTAAGATCCTTTTCTCTCAATCTAATTGAAGTTCATAACGATAATCATCCATTACAAAGCCGTTCCCGATATCATCAAGCAAATTTCCCGTTCTTTTAAAAAGAAGACTTTCATACGTTTTTATAGCTAGTATATTATTCTTATTAACACTCAAAAAAAGACTTTTTAGACCTATTTTTTTAGCATAATGCTTTAAAAAAATGACTGCTTCTCTTGCATTACCTTGCTCTCTTTCATCTTTGAGAACATATAGTTTACTAATAAAAAGAGCATCTTCTATTTTTTTAATTGACATATATCCAATATTTTGTTCATCTTTTATCATTAAAAAATAAAAATATTTATTTTGAATCTGTTCCAAAATAGCTTTTGCTGTTTGAAAAGTTTTTAACATATAATCAACTTGATTTTGAGAAATAATAGCTGGATAATACTCATTCCATATTTCATCAGCAAGTTTTTGTACAGCTATAATCTGAGGAGGAGAAAAGACTTCTTTTATTAGCATAGTAAACTCTAAGCTTTTTGAAGTATTTCTACAATTGTCTCTTTAGGGTAGAGTTCAGAGAATCCCCAAACTTTAGCTGTTTGACTAGCATTCTCAGCTATTTCTTCAATTCCATCTCTTGGGATATTTAATGCTTTTAAAGTAGTAGGTGCTCCTATTTTATTAAACCAATTTTCTAATCCTTCTATTGCATCATACATACTTTCACCATCAAAAACTTCTCTAGCAAATCTTTTAAACTGAGATTTATTTTGCTTTATAAACCACTTCATCCAAGCTGGTATAACTACTGCTAAACCTGCTCCATGAGCTACATTGTATAAAGCAGATAAAGAGTGCTCAATCATATGATTTGGAAAAGTCCCACCCTTCGTCCCTGCTGGTGTCAATCCATTAAGACCTTGTAGTGAAACCCACGCAAATTCAGCTCTAGCGTCATAGTTATTTGGATCTTTTAAAAGAACTTCCGTTGTTTCCATGATTGACTTAATGATTGATTCAACAATTCTAGAGTTAAAATTCGGATGATCACTTGCTGTAAAATAAACTTCAATACAATGAGATATTACATCAACAGCTGAATATGCTAAATACTCTTTAGATACAGTAGTCATGATTTGTGGATTAATTACAGAAACTACAGGATTTAATAACACCGATGCTATAGAGTACTTTTGCTTAGTTTCATCGTTCGTTAAAACAGAGTTTCCATTCATTTCACTTGCAGCAGCAGAAAGAGTCATAACGGTATACACTGGTAAAGCTGCAGTTATCTCTGCTTTGTTAATGAAAAAATCCCATACATCCCCATCATACTTTGAACCGACAGCTATTGCTTTTGCACTATCTACTACAGAACCACCACCAACACCTAAAATAGCTTCAATATAATTATTTTTGACTATTTCAATAGCCTCGTATACCTTACTTAAAAGTGGATTACTAACTACGCCACTTAATTCTTCAAACTCAATATTATATTTTTTAAGCGAACTAATAATTCTCTCATATATACCATATTTTTTAATACTACCAACACCATACAGTAGTAGTACTTTTTTTATACCTGATTGGCTTATATATTTACCAATACTATTCTCTTTATCTTTACCAAGTTCTATTTTTGTAGGATTGTAATACGTAATATCATTCATTTATTTACCTTTAGGGAATTCTATCAAATTTTTAGATAAAATAGACATCTAATTTTTGCAAAATTTGAAAATAAATTTGTATACTTTTCATCATCTTGTAATTAAAACAGAATTTAAATATATTTTTAAACCATTTCAAGGTAAAAATTGGTTAAACTTTAAAATTATTATAAAAAAATTAAAGGACTTGAGATGAGTAAACTAGATCTAACGGTACAGGTAAATCTTTTAAAAGAAGCTAAAATGTACCTCAAAAATGTAAAACCATTGAGCGATGTTACACAAGAAAATAAAGCTGAAGTTGCATTAACACAAGAACATATAATGGAATGGCTTGAAGTATTTTATGATGATCGCATTAGAATGGACACTTGTAATCAAGCAAGTGTAAGAATGTAAATAAAAAAAGTTAATTATAGAGAATAATACAAAACTTTTTACTGATGTTACATGGTACTTTTTTTGCTATCATAAAGGAAAACTATATCAAGGGAAAGCATGGCTGAGGCTGAAGAAGAGATTGTAATAATTGCTGAAGATGATGCAATTGAGTCAGATGAATCCCAAGAAGAACTCTCAAGCCAAGACCAAGAAGAAAGTAAAAAGAAAAAGTTAATCATAATTGGTGCAGCTATTATTGCATTTATTCTTATACTTTTAATTATTTTTATTCTTGTATTTAAATCTTCTAAAGAAGAAAATAAATATTCTATGGATAACATAGAAGAAAGACTTGATGAAGATAAGCAAAAGCCTATCGAACCCAGTAAACTTGAAAATATGATTGCTAAGGCAAACTATCTTTATGCAAATGGTTCTAAAGATGAAGCACTCTTTTTATATGAAAAAATTGCAATGTATAGTGAAGCAATATCACAATACAATCTTGGTGTTGCACAACTTAAAAATGAACAATATGCACTCGCTTTTAAAACATTTCAAAAAGCTATTAGTAATCATGAAAAAAGATGCGTAAGCGCTATTAATGCTGCCGTATGTTCACTTCACCTTAAAGATCAAGAAAACTTTAAATATTATATAGATTTAGCTTATGCTTATCTACCCAATGAGCATGATTCACCACTTTATTCTTATTATTACACTCTTATTAATTACTATAAGCAAAACTATTTAGAGAGCTTAAGCTCTTTGCAAAATCCAACCTCAGAAGAATATCCTGTATTACAAAAGCATTTACGTGCAAAAATAAATGCCTTATTCAACAACAACTATGACGCTATTGAAGCCATGGAAAAAAAGCCTGATATTATGGATAGTTTTAGCCTCGCTATATTATATGCTAGAGTTGGAGATATTACTCTAGCTCAACAACATTTAGAAGAAGCCATCCTTAGAAATATCCAACCAGCTAAAGCACAATTTGCACTAGGCTTAATAAAATTAAAAGCTGGACAAATTACTTCAGGTGCTACTGAAATTCAAAATGTTACAGATATGTTTCCAGAAGAAGTATATAAAAATTACCCAATAAAAGTAACTTTAAAAGATAGTTTATTTGATTCAAAAAAAGCACAAAAGATTTATAGAAATAAAGTAAACTCATCTAAATTACTAAATTACCAAAAAATATTTTATTTCTCACCTTATAAAATATTTAATGCTAACCAAACAATCAGTTATATTCGCAAAGGTAACGCAAATATTTATATAGACAATATTGCTTCGGCTAAAGAATATCTTAACAAAAGTTCATCCTCATCTTTAGTCAACAAAGGTATCGCACAAGCGATAAAAAAAGCTCTTTCTTTTAATATACGAAGTGCAAATGAGGATCTACAAAAACTAATAGAAATACAACCTAAACATTCTATTTTACATTATAACCTAGCCCTTACTTATGCCCAGATGGGCTATATGAAGTCTGCTCATAAACACTTTCTAAAGTCTTACTATTTAGATGCGAAAAATCATCTATCTGGTGTTTATGCTGTTATGACATCACAGCTCATTAATAAAGAAAGTCCTAAGCTTTTAAGTATACTTAAAGATGCAATTAATGAAGAGGAACCCGGTGAAGATAGAGACTTACACAAAGCATTACTCTCCATTACAGAGAATAATATTTTAGCAACTGTAGATTGGTTGGATAACACTTACAATCAAAGACCTTTATATCTTGCTTTAGATATTATTATAGCTTTAAACTTAAATAGATATGATTACGCTAAAAAATCTTCACAAAAACTTGCAATTTTACTACCAAGAGATATTCTTCCTCATATACTGTATATTGATGCTCACTTCAGTGATCTGAATGATGATAAGTATCCTATAGAAGTGTTTAAATACCTTAAAAACCAAGATTTTCATAATAAAGACTTATACTTTGGACCAGATATTACAAGATCTCTTTATATTCAACAAAACCTTATTACTGGTCATTTATTTCATTTAAGAGAACAATTAAAAGAAGTTATTGCAACAACAAAAGAGCCTATCTATGAACTTACAAGTACGCTCGCACTTGCATCACTCTTTGATAAATCCTTTGAAGAATCTTACGTACTTTACAATCAAATGATTGATGAAATGAAGATTAGGGATGCTAAGACTCTCTTTTTAGGTGCTGTTGCTTCTACCGCTGCAGAGCACCATGAGAATGCTATCGGTTTACTTGAACTATCTAAAAGAAAAGATAAATCATTTACTGAAAGTCGTTATGCTTTAGGACTTCTTTATCTTGAAGTTCAAAATAATGAAGGTGCTGTAATTCAACTTTCTAAGATTGACAAAAATGGTTTTACATCTGAATATTTTAACTTTGATATTGATTCAAACAAAATACTATCAAACAAGCAACTTAAAGAAATGCAACATAAATAGCTTGTTAAGTAAAGCAACCGATTAAAGATTTAGAGGCGATAGTTTCTTCGCCTAAAACAAGACTAAGTCTAAAGTTTTTAGGTAAATAAATCTCTGTAATTCCATTAATCATTAAGCCATACCTTGCTGATTGAACTACTTTGTCTTTAGAATCTAAATCTATATGTACTCCACATAAACTTTGTTTTAACATATGTATCAACTTCATTTTATTATCTTGAGTATTTTGAAAAACAACACTAACATTCTCGTTTAACTTATGTGCTAAAGGAGCATCTAAAGAAAGTCGTGTTCCATAATTTTGCCTTAAATACTCAACTGAAGCATTCATAGGAGCTCTCAATATTCCAACATCTTTATACGTAGTGTTTATAACTACTTTATATGCATATTCATCAGCAATATCTAGACTCTCTATTGAAAGGACTTCACCATCTACTGGAGAAAGTACTTGACTTGCTTCAAAACTAGGCAACTCTCTTTCTGGGTTTCTAAAAATAAATAAGAAAAACACTACCACTAGGAGTGATAAAAGTTGAAAAAAACTAAAATCTAAAATACTAAAAACTATAAATGCTCCTATAGCATAAGCAAGATATTTCCAACCATCTTTAGCTATAGGAAAGAGACTATTTTTCATCTTTGTTTTTTACCATCTTTGCATCTTCTTCTAGTTCTTGAGCAATCTCATCAGATACAACTTCTACCTTAGAAGGCATCCCGCTTCTATCTTCAAAATCAATAATAATTTTTCTTACTTCTTCGCCAGTTATATTTTCTTTTTTATATAAAAGTGCAACCATATCTTCTACTGCATCTCTATACTCTTCAAGACGAGCAATAACATTCTTATAATGCTCATCAAGTGAAGCTTTAATAAAGCCATCCATATCTTGTGCCATTTTTTCACTGTATTCACGAGCAGCTTGTTGTCCACCGCCTAGAAACGACTGTCTGCTTTTTTCAAGCACCATAAGCCCAGCAATATCTGTCATTCCATAAGTTTGCACCATCGATTTAATAATGTCAGTGGCACGCTCTAAATCATTTCCGGCACCCGTTGAAATTTCACCGATAAA
>JGI11705J14877_10000204_pt1 | contig 37474 bp, 30 predicted proteins | sample Etolaghawater15m_FD_14877 | JGI IMG/M metagenome (IMG submission 14877) | reverse complement strand
TTCGCTTCTGGGTTAATGTAGCTAAGCATAGTATCTGCATCAGAAACTTCAAATGGGTCACCTGGTACTTCTGGCTCAATAAACATCTTGTCGATTACACCATCTTTTACCAACATAGAATAACGCCAAGAACGCATTCCAAAACCTAGGTCAGTTTTATCAACTAACATACCCATACCTTCAGAGAACTCACCGTTTCCGTCAGGAATCAATGTTACGTTATCTGACTCTTGGTCTTTTGCCCAAGCGTTCATAACAAACGTATCGTTTACAGAAAGACAAACAATCTCGTCAACACCGTTTGCTTTGAATACAGATGCTAATTCGTTAAAGCGTGGTAAGTGGCTTGATGAACAAGTTGGAGTGAATGCACCAGGAAGTGAAAATACTGCTACTGTCTTACCTTTAAAGATTTCATCTGTTGTTACATTTACCCACTCATCATTTTGACGTGTACGGAAAGTAACTGCTGGAACGTTTTGACCTTCTTTATTTACTAATGCCATTTTCTACTCCTGAAAGAACCACTGGATTTAGCGATTCATTAATTGTTTAATTTCTTTAATAACGATATTTCGTTAACTTGGAAACTAGTTTAGAGGACACTTATCAATTAAGGAAATTGATTGTTTTAACCAAGTTGATAGTTTTTCACTATTAGTATCTAACAAGCCTTCTAAAAGGGCGTTATTAACTATTTTTTAGCGAAAACTTAATGATAAAAGTATCAAAAAAATATTTTTGGTAGTCAAAGATCGTCTCTATTGTAAGGTTGAGCCTTGTAAAGCTCGCATAAAGGGTTCTAAAACATCTTTATCTTGCGCATACTTCATCAACAGACCCAAGATTGCCTGATCTTCATGTGAAGAAGCAATACGTGCCGCTAACTGATACTCTCTATCGGTAACACTACCTTTAAAACCACCTAATTCCAGTAACGCAGCAACCACACCTACGTTTTGTAATAGTGATGCTGCTTGTAAAGCTTTAACAGGTTCACCAGCAGCATCTTTAGCGACTTCTAACTGTGCCGAAACAAAGTACTCTTGAACTAAAACCATGGTCATCCAATAATTCATTTCTGGATCAGCTTCGCTTTCTAAAGCGTGCATAAACATCTCTTTAGGGTCCGTCTTATGCTTTTGCACCAGCGTCTTCACAATTTGTGAAAAAGAATCTCTGTTATCAAGATTTAAGTTTAATAAATTCATGCTTAACCTTTTACGACTTTAACTTTTGCAACGTATTATACGGCCAGACCACAAGCAACACCAGAAGCCCATGCCCACTGAAAGTTGTAACCACCTAAATGCCCCGTTACATCTAATACCTCACCAATAAAGTACAGCCCTGGTTGTTTTTTGGCTTCAAAGGTTTTGGAAGACACTTCATCCGTATCCACCCCTCCTAAAGTCACTTCGGCTTTGTCATAACCTGCTGTATCACTTGGAAATAAAGTCCAGTTTTGAATTTTATCCGCATACTCTAACAAGGCTTCATCGGTAATATTAGAAAGCTGGTTTTCGATTGGAAACACTTCTAACCAAGCCTGGGTAAAGCGTTTAGGCCAATATTGATTGAACCATTTACTCAAGCTGTCACCTGAATTTTTGAGTTGTTGTAGCGCTTCGGAAACCACCAGGCCTGGTAACAAATCAATTTGAATCGGTTTTCCCATTTGCCAATAATTTGAAACCTGTAAAATTCCCGGCCCACTTAAGCCATTATGGGTAAAGAGAATGGCCTCTTCAAAGCAATGTGTTTCACATGAAACCTTTACATCTAATGCCAAACCACTTAAAGACGCAATACGCTCTTGCCACTTCCCGTCAAAAACCAAAGGTACCAGGCCTGGTGATGTTGGAATCACCTTTAAACCGAACTGTTTAGCTATTTGGTAACCAAAGCCCGAGGCTTTAAGCTTTGGAAATGACAATGCTCCAGTTGCAATCACCAGTTTGTCCGTTGTGAAATCGCCCTGAGTTGTCTGCAACTGGTACTGTTGATTCTTGTAGTCAACTTGATTGACAGAACATTTGACCACAACTTCAACTCCGGCCCAATCACATTCAGTACGCAAGATTTGAATTAAATCTGAGGCACGCTCAGCACAAAATAATTTACCTAAGTCTCTCTGCTCATACTCTAAACCGTGACGTTCAACCAGCTCAATAAAGGCGGATGATGGATAGCGAGAAAGCGCCGACTTTACAAAATGCGGGTTTTGACAGATGAAGTTATTTGGTGAAACATCCAGATTGGTAAAGTTGCATTTACCGCCCCCAGAAATACGAATTTTGGCCGCAGCTTTTGGCGCATGATCGATAACCAGAACACGTTTACCCTGATAACCTGCCGTAGCCGAACACATTAAACCAGAAGCGCCTGCGCCAATGACAATAACATCATAATGTGTGTGTAAAAGTGGATTTGGAGAATTTGAAGATTTTGAATCTAAGGACATAAATAGTCGACTCTATATAGCGCTAACTGACTTGTAAAACGCTCATTATAGTAGATATAAGAACTCAGCTTGCAACTTAAGGCTCTTGCTACTTTTCAAGTTGATGAAAACAACGTGCATCATTACGCCCATGTGTTTTTACATGATACAAAGCGATATCGGCATTATGTAATAAAATTTTGTGAGACTCTCCATCCTCAGGATAGCAAGAAGCACCAATACTTAAAGAAATATTAACGTCTCCTTTATGTGTCTGAATGGGTTTGGCAAATTGACTTTGTAGTTTTTGCAAAATCGGCAGGATATCATTTTGCCTATGAAAAGCTTCTAAAATAAGCGTAAATTCGTCTCCTCCCATTCTCGCAACGGTATCACAACTTCGAATAATTCCTGTTAGTCTTCGAGCTACTTCAATTAAAACCTCATCGCCCGCCTGATGACCTAAATCATCATTAATCGCCTTAAACTTATCAACATCCACAAACACCACTGCAACCAAAGAAGAAAGCCGGTTGGCACGTTTGATAGATTGTTCTAAACGGTCTAAGTACAAACGTCTATTGGGCAAGTTGGTTAAACTATCATGCGTGGCTTTAAAACTTAAAACGCTGGCCTCTTCTTTTAATCGTTCTTGCGAAACCATTAAGTCAGTAATATCGTGCACCGATTCGACAATACTGGTTATTTGCCCTAAAGCGTTCTTTAGCGGTTTAGCCAATATCTCAACAAAACTTTTTTCACCGTTATGTTCACGGTAATGTGTAACCGCCACTTGCTGTTTGGTTTCAATCACACGCTTCAATGGGCAAGGTCGGTCACTGCCACTACAAGGCTCGTCTCTTTGATAAAGAACCTCATAACACTTAGGATGATTCTTATCGGCTACTTTGTCATAATCAAGCCCTTTCCTGGCGCCTTATTGACAAGCTGTAAAGAGTAATCGTTATTAATCACCATGACGCTATCGGCTACAGCATCAATCACTTCTTGAACAAATTCATGCTCTTGCTCTTGTTCAGATAGCAATGCCAAATGTTCTGTAATATCACTAATTATCGCAACAAACTGTAAACGACCATCCACTTCCATGGCCTGAATTTTAGCCTCAGCAGAATAAACCGTTCCATCCTTACGCTTCATGGCTACTTCAAAAGAGAGTACTCTAGAATGCTCATGCTCCAGTAGTAAACGGCTCAATTCCTCACTAAACAAATCACCATCTAAATCTGCTTTGATATCAAATAGGGTCAGATTTTTAGCTTCTTAAAGCGTAAAACCGATATTGCTCAACGCTGCTTTATTTAAGTAAGTAAACTTCAGTGAACCACGTTCAAAAATATAGACTTCTTCGCTACTTTCGTTGACAACATTGCCTAATAATTGGTTATTTTCTTCGGCCAGTTTTTGGCTGAGTAATATCAATAATCGTTCCAACATAGTAAGCTGGATTGCCATCCTTATCACGCTCAATAAATGTTCGGTCATCAATCCAACGAGTCTCTCCATTTGCATCCAGCAAACGATAAACCTGTCGAAACTCATCCTTATGCATTTTGGAATATTGTTCAACCTCTTCACCTACGCGGGTTATATCTTGAGGGTGAACAATACTCGAATAGGCTGTATGCCCAGAAAGCAAGTCTTTAGCTTGATAACCAAACATAGAAATATTTTCAGAAACGTATTCCACAGGCCAACCTTCAGTGGCTTTCCAATAGAAAATCACAGCCTGACTGTTTTTTAAAATAGCTTGTATACGTTCAATTTCGGTCATAATAAATAATATTCGCTCCCACTAAAGGAAGAATTAAGGTGTTGGTTATAAAAAGAAATTTTACCACCAAAAAAGAGTTAACCTATGAGTAAAAATCTTAACTTCTACTAACTTATACCCTTAACCATGACTATAATGGCTGCCAAGTTGAATTTCTCAGTTTAGCTTCTTCAACAATCACTTTATACCCTTGCAATACGTCGGACTCTAAACCTTCTACGCCTAAATCGATTGTACGAGAATCATCCTCCGCAATACTGGGCAAGCTAAATAAACGAAGTTGTGGAAACTGCTTTTCAAATTTTTCCATAAACTCCACCCATTCTGACTCTTGGCCGTTAAGAATTTTAATGCCTTTTTCTATGGTTGGGCTTTGATAACAGTCAGAATAATATTGGTTCAACACCCATTCCATCATTGGTTTTGCCATCATCGGAAATCCAGGCATAAAATGATGATTTTGAATGGAAAAACCTGGAACACGGTTATAAAAGTTAGGAATAATATCCGCCCCCTGAGGGTATTCAGCCATATGAATACGCTGTGGATAAGCCTCTTCACCAAACTGAACTTCAATCTCTGCTACCGCTTCTGGGTGTCGTTCAATAGGCAAATCGAGTGCCAAGGCCGCACTTTGGCGAGTTCGGTCATCAGGAGTCGCTCCAATCCCACCAAAACTAAAAACGACGGTATCGCTAGCAAAACTCTCTTTTAAAGTCTTAACCAAAAAGTCAGGTTCATCACCTACAATCTTCACCCAACTTAAAGCTAGCCCTCTAGGCTGCAACAAACTATTTGCTTGGGCAAGGTGTTTATCCTGGCGTTTACCTGAAAGTACTTCATCACCAATAATTAATAGACCAATTTTCATTCTGAAACCGCCGTGTCTTTACCGATCTTTTTTAGGTTTAAGTAATGATGAAGCTTTGTTTTTAGCAATTCGCGACCAATAGGCTTGGTCAAATAATCGTCCATTCCTGAAGCATAGCAGAGCTGATCATCTCCTTTCATTGCATTTGCGGTCATCGCAATTACAGGAGTATGCGTTCCTTGGCCTTCTCTAGACCTTAGCTCCCGAGTAGCTTCATAGCCGTCTTTAACCGGCATCTGACAATCCATAAACACAACGTCATACGTCTTTTCTGACAGTTTATCTAAAGCCTCCTGACCATTATTTGCCAAATCAACCTTAAAACCTAACCGGCCAATCAATGCCATCGCCAATTTTTGATTGACTAAATTATCTTCAACCAACAAAACCTCCAAACTGACATCATCAGCAATAATATCGTTTGAAATCTTTGGGCTAACCACTTCATCACCGACAGTTTCAAGTTGATTTCGCGCAACACCCTCTTGAACACCTTTAGTGTTGCCAAGCTCTAACCTCTGTAACATCAGAGCAAACTGGCCAAAGAGTATCTTTTTGAAACGCTAACAACAGCCGAACTAGGACAGCCCAGCTATAAGATTGAATTGCCTGATAGACATGGCGGTTTAAATCATTTTGTTGATTTAATTGGTAAACAGTAGGTTAAGAGCTTCTAAAACTAGCTTAAATCTTCTTAAGTACCAGGCCTGGTAGTTAAGCCTAATTACTCTACTACTTTCTCTCTAACTTCTTCACGAGCAGGTTCGGTGCTTTCGCTTACAACATCAATTGCATCTTGCACGTGGTCGCCTGTTTCAGACAATTTTTCTACCGCGGTTTGTGAAGAGTCTAAAAGATTACTGGCTATCTCTCTACTGCCAAACCAGTCAAACATGATGGCAGCGGCGATAAAAATAATTAACCAAATTAAAATACTGATTTTTCCAAATAAATTCATGTGAATCCTTTATCGATAAACACGGTACAAAATCAGTCGCTATGGCTGACCATTTTCACCTGACATTTCAATTAAATACTGTTTAAGTTGCATTGTAATGAGTTTTGCTAAAATATCAACCGAACGGCTCTGTGCTTCAGCTTTAGTCGCAGCATCGGTAATCAGAACTTCCTCCACTTTAACGACAGGAATCTCATACTTACCTAATAAAGCCATCTTGGCATTAAAAACCCATTCGGCTTTTTCATTTTGCTCCCCAAAATCCAACTGGTAATCCAAAATAAAATCAGGAGGTCTAGCAGAAAACTTAATGCCATAACTGGACATCGATTTTAATAAATCCGACTCATAATCACGACGCTCTCGTATTAACGCCTTCATGTTAAAAATCATGCCGTTCGCCAATAATGCAATACGCTTATCTAAAATCCCAAGCAAACGGCTATTTCTTAAACGCGGAATAGAAACGCCTTGGCGCTTAAGCAAAGACTCAATCAGTTTGCGCTCTTCAATGTTATATAAACCGGGCATTAAACGTTTTAACTGTTCAAAACGACTGATGCTTTCACTAACGCGCACATACTTAGACAATTCTTTATCAAGCAGTTCTAACCTTGGAATCAACTTTTGAGCTAAAACTTTAGAATCTTGAAGATGATCCATGCTTAAGCTGACTAGCAAAACGCGCTCACGTACTGAACGACGCAAAGCTGAATTAAAAACACCCTCATTTTTTGGAAGGCTTGCTAATACTTCTTGCCAAGCAGGACTTACACTTTTCGGGGGTTGCAGATTCTCACTATAAGCCGATTGCATAACCAATACCGTCAGAAGAGCAATAACCGAAACGGCCTTTAAAAGACTCCGGAGAATTAGGTTTTGATAGCCAAAAGTTTTTTGTACTTTACTGGATAACACCCAGAACACGCCCTTTGTAAAAAAGTAACTTATAGTAAGTAATAATCATAAATTATCATACTCTATTCTTTTTAATCAAACTACCGTTTAAGAGTCTTAAGTCAAAGGTAATCATAGCGTTTTATGCGGTTGATTTAAATTACAAAGTAAAGTCGCTTGAACACTACTTCAATTTTTCACCACTTCGCCATCGACGAATTGCAAATCGTGCTGGATGACTGGCATGATAAAGCGATAACGGTTGAGGCAATGCAGCTCCCGAAATATCTGCCATTAAGCTCTCTGCAGCCAAAAAAACTGACATTAAACCTCTAGGCCCATGCCCGTTAGAAACATACAGCCCTGTTTGATATTTCTGTTTTTCGTATCGATAAACTGCATGAGTGTGAGACTGAGACAAGTAAGTCGATTTCATCCAATCAGAATCAGCAATCGCACCAATAATAGGCAGATGATCAGGCGTGGTTGGCCTAAAAGCAATTCGCCCAGACACTTCTTCAGCCTTAACATCTAACCAGTCGGGCAGTGCCGTTTGCGTAATATCCAAATTTTCTTGATGACTCTCAAGTGATAATTCTTGGCTCATATCTGGCGCTTCAAAGGTCGCACCTGTTACCGCTAAACCTTTACCACAACCCGTAGAATAGCCCTCATGCGTCACCGCTATCTTTAACTCTAACGCTTGCTGTTCTGCGGTTAAGTGAGTCACTTGACCTTTTACTGGGCGAATCGGTAGGCTTAATTGTTCATTCAAGTGTTGATCTAAACTTCCTGTTGCAACCACAACAATATCTGCATTAAAAACTTGCTGATGCGTATTCACTTGCCAAGTTGACCGCTCTTCTGCATCAGTTTGAGTAATCTCTTTAACCCGCTGTTCAGTAAAAAGTGTAATCTTTTCATCTGCTAAACAACGTTCAATTACGGCTTTAGGATAAAGCCAACCGCCATTAGGAAACAGCACACCTGAGGCGCCCGCTTGTGTACCAATTATCTCGGTGGCTTGAGCCTGAGTAATAAGGCGGGCAAAGTTTTCAGGCAAACCCACACGTTCAATCGCTTCAGTTACCCGCTTAACACTGGTTTGAGTAACAGCCAACTGAACCAGGCCTGATAAGTTCCCCATTAATCCATCATTATCGGCATTCGGTTCTTGAAGCCAAGGCAAAACAGTACGTAAGGTCGCTTCAAAACCTTGCAAATACCATTGGCTCCGTAAATTCCAATCCGCGGTAATTAAAGGGTGAACCGTGCCGGCTAAATTACCCGAAGCTTGGGTAGCAATCTCTTTTTCTGCCTCTAAAACCTGTACTTGCCAACCTGCTTTTGCCAATTGATTTGCAACGGCACCCCCTGCCAAGCCTGCCCCAATTACAATAGCTGTACCGGGTTGTTTATTCACTGGCTCAGGGCGGCTAAACCAAGGCGTTTTTAAGCTATAAGGGCGCTGCTGACTTAACTGACCTGAACATATCTCACGCTTTTTACCAAAGCCTGAAGCCTTGTTAACCGTGAAACCAATTCTCTCTAAAGCGCGTCTAACATCACCTGCTGCAGTAAATGTTGCAAACGTTGTTTGCAGATGACTTAAACGTGCCATTTGTTGATAAAGCCCTGGCTGCCACATATCTGGATTTTTAATCGGGGCAAAGCCGTCTAAAAACCAAGCGTCTACCTTAGAACAATCGCTTGCATCACACTCTGGCAAACCTTTAAGCACATCACCAAACCATAGCGTTAAACGCACTCTATTATCAAATAGCCAGACGTCATGCCAACCAGGCAAGAGCACTGGATAGTTTTCTTGCAAGGCTTTAGCTAAGGTTACCAGGCCTGGTAAGGCTAAATGAGCTTTGGTTAAATCATCATTATGCAAAGGGTATTTTTCAAAAGAGATAAAGTGAAGCTGTGCGCTTTCATTTGCAACCTTCAACCACAATTCACAAGTCATCAAAAAGTTCAGACCAGAACCAAAGCCTGTTTCAGCAATTCTAAAGACCTGTTTATCCGCAAGATTAGCAAAACGTTTTGGAAGGTTATTAGGTTGAATAAAGGTGTGCTCAACCTCGGCCATACCGCCGTCAGTCGAAAAGTAGAAATCGCCAAACTGTTCCGACTTGGGAACCGCTTCATTTGTCCAGCTAACTTGTGCTAAAGTGAGTTTATTCGATGACATTTATTTTTTGGATTCAAAGGTTTATATTAGACAATCTTAAAAGATGTCATTATACGCCTGACAGGAGAGCTCTATGAAAGAAGATGATAAAACCTTAACCGAGCCAACCACTCTGGAATCTCCGACGGAGAGCTATTGGAAAGAAAAGCTTTCACCAGAACAATATGAAATTTGTCGTTGCGGTGGAACTGAACGTGCTTTTACAGGTAAATACTGGGATTTAAAAACTCCTGGAATTTATTCATGCGCTTGTTGCCAAGCCCCTCTTTTCTCTTCTAGCGAGAAATATGATTCGGGTTCTGGCTGGCCTAGTTACTGGCAACCGATCAATAAAGAAGCGGTCATTGAAAAAGTAGACAAAACTCACGGCATGATACGTACCGAGGTTTTATGCGCTGCTTGCCATAGTCATTTAGGGCATGTTTTTAACGATGGACCTCAACCAACAGGTTTACGATTTTGCATAAATTCTGCCAGCTTAGATTTTAAAGGATGTTAGATTAACCTAGCCAAACCTAAAGAGACCTTTGCTGAACACGTTGAAAGTAAAGACAATGCAGAGGAATTAACACGTATTGGCATAACTTATGGTCAAGGTTATTATCTTGAAAGGTCCAAACTATCACGTGAATGGCTGACTGAACTAAACCATGCTATTTCATTAAAATAAAAACGAATTAAAACCACTTAAAACGACCCAATTAGCCCTGAGAAACCTTGAAAACATGTCAGATCTTATTCAACTCCGCAAACAACTATTTACAGAACACCATAGAGCTTTAGTTATTTTAAGTGGCGATTCAGACTGGCAAACTCAGCAACTAGACGATCTCTATCAAAACAACGAAACGGTTTTCTGGGTAGCAGCGACACTGACTGAAAACCAAGCTAAAGAACCCATCTATATACCTGAAAACTTTGTAAAGCATGGTTTTGAATGCATCGAGTCTAAACGCTTACCCTATTATTTAGGACAGGAAATATCAGGGGCTATCATTGATGTCCAGCAAGGCCTAAGCGCAGACACCTTAGGCATTGTTTCAGGCATGATTCAATCTGGCGGTTTACTTATTTTACTGACGCCAAACCTTAAAGAGTGGCCTGAATTAAACAACCCTGAAAACAGTCGTTTTTTAAACACGCCATTCAATCTGAGTGATGCCAAAAATGCGTTTACTGAACACTTAATCCATAGCTGGAAAGAATCTAACGTTGTTTGGCTTGAACAAGAAACTAACCAAGTAACGTCAAGCTTTATCCATTCAAATAACAGAAGAACTAGCCATCAAACACTCCCGACTGAAGATCAAACTCATGCCATTAAGGCAATCCACTCTGTCGCTTTTGGACACCGAAAACGTCCACTCGTCATTACTGCGGATAGAGGTCGAGGAAAGAGTAGTGCTTTAGGCATTGCGGCGGTTGATTGCTTACTGGATGGTAAACAACATATCGCCATTACTGCTAGCAGATTAGATCAAACTAAAGCCGCATTTAAACACGCTATAGAAGTATTAAATACATTAGGTAACCAAGATGATAGCCTAAAAATTGAACTCATTAGCAACAAACTAGGCCTGGTAACTTTTAAATATCACAATGAACTCAAAACCATTGAATTTATTGCCCCAGACCATCTGATTCTAAACCCAACTGCGGCCGACATATTATTAGTTGATGAAGCGGCTCATCTGCCTACTCCATTATTAACAGATCTACTCATGCGCCATCACCGTCTGGTATTTGCAACTACTCAACATGGATACGAAGGTTCAGGCCGTGGCTTTGAATTACGCTTTAAAAAACAACTCGACATTCATACTCCAGATTGGAAAACCTGCCATCTAAAACAACCAATACGCTGGGCAGAAAATGACCCTTTAGAGCAATCGATTAATCACGCTCTTTTATTAGATGCGAGTTTTGCCGAAATTGATGAATCCGAAATTTTTGATACGATTACGCCATTAGATTTAAGCTTTAAAAAGGTCAATATTAATGAACTTTTAAATAATCGTGCGATGCTTGAATCTCTGTTTGGGCTTCTTGTTCAAGCACACTATCAAACCAGTCCAAATGATTTACAGCAATTACTTAACGCACCCAATATTCATATATTAGTTGCCTGTGTTGAGCAAGCTGGGAAAATGCATATCATTGGAGCCGTGCTCTGCATCGAGGAAGGCAAGTTAAACCCTGGTAACGCTCGTGTCCATGGACACTTAGTGCCGCAACTACTGACTAAAAACTACGCCCAAGGTGATTTTTTACTGCTTTCAACTTGGCGAATTATGCGCATTGCGGTTCACCCTGCTTATCAGCGTAATGGTATTGGACAGCACTTGTTACAAGAGGTAGAAAAAATGGCTACTTTGGCAAGCGTCGACTATGTAAGCAGTAGCTTTGGCGCAAGTGAAGAGTTGCTACCCTTTTGGTTTGAACAACATTTTTGGCCTTTGCATGTCGGCGTCAAGCGTGACAAAGCGAGCGGTAGTCATAATTTAGTGGTCGCCAAACCTATAACAGCAATGGCAAGACAAGCTTTGGCTTTAATACAATCGCGTTTTCAAGAGCAATTTCCACATGTGCTATTAGAGTCTTTAACGCATCTACCAGCTACACAAGTATGGCAAATCATAAACACTTTCCGTTTCAAAAAACGCAACCTTGGCTTAGATAAGGCTTTAATCAACTATCAAAACAATAGCCGCCCCTATGAATCTATAAGCGGTAAAATTTGGAAATGGAGCATACAGTCTGCTCACACGATTCGAAGTGCTTCAATTAGCGAGCAAGCAATTTGGTGTGACAAGGTTCTAAAAAAAGAAAGTTGGCAAACCGTCGCTCACCAACACCATTTAAGCGGTCGTAAAGGTGTTGAGGAGGCGCTCAAAAAAATGATCTCAAATTGGATTCCCACAAGCATCATTACTCAAAGAAACCCAAGATTTGGCAAGCCAACCAAGCACGGCTAACCAGCCAAAAGCAAAAAAGCCGATGTATGAAGTGAAGTGTACCCAATACATCGGCTTCTTTAGTTGCTAAATTTAATAAGCTAACAGACCTTTACAATCGGCTTGCGGGGTGTGGCAGCTTATAAAACAACCTCAAGTTTAAGAATCAAAAACAACCGTTTTATTACCGTGAATTAATACTCTGTCCTCTAAGTGATAACGAAGCCCACGTGCCAAAACAGTCTTTTCAACATCACGCCCTAAACGTTTTAAATCATCAATGGTTTTAGAATGATTCACACGAATCACATCTTGCTCAATAATCGGCCCTTCATCTAAGTCTTCTGTCACATAATGACAAGTGGCACCAATCAGCTTAACACCGCGCTCACTCGCCTGATGATAAGGTTTTGCACCTACAAAAGAAGGTAAGAAACTGTGGTGGATATTAATCACTTGGCCTGCATAATCACTGCACATCTTAGGCGGTAAAATTTGCATATATCGTGCTAACACAATAACTTCTGCGTCATACTGTGAAGCAACCGCTTCAGCTTCTGCAAATGCTTTAGGTTTAGTATCTGGCGTAACGGGAATATGGTGAAACGGCACTTTGTACCACTCAACCATAGAGCGTAAATCATCATGGTTAGCAATCACGCAAACCACTTCACCGGGCAATTCATTCTCATGCCATCTATGCAGTAAGTCCGCCAAGCAGTGTGATTCTTTTGAGGCAAACAAGGCAATTTTTTTAGGTTTTTGCGAATCTGAAATATACCATTCCATGTCAAACTTATCCGCAACAGCCTGAAACCCTGTTTCAAACTCTTCTAAACTTGTCGACAAAGAACTCGCCAATATTTCATGACGCATAAAAAACCAACCATTGCTTGAATCAGTATGATGATTAGCCTCAACAATCGAACCGCCCTGGCCAGCAATATATTCAGCAACCTTGGCCACAATTCCTACCTGGTCAGGGCAAGAAATTACTAATCGATACACATGGTTCATAAGATTAAATTCCCTAATATTCTTTTTCTACAGCTAATTATGGTAATAATACCAAAACACCAAAATAAAATTGAATTTATACAACCTATGACCTTTATTTACCCTAAGATTAAAGACTAAATTCGTTATAATTATTTTAAATACTTCTTCCCAAGTAGTCTCTACATAAATTTCACCAAAAGGCTTTCAATTTTTATGAAAATTGTCTCTTTCAATACAAATAGCGTACGTTTACGTTTGCACCAACTACAAGCATTAACCGACAGCATTCAACCCGACATCATAGGTTTACAAGAAACTAAGGTTCAAGACCACGAATTCCCAATTGAAGCGCTTGAAGAAATGGGTTATAAAGCCATTTTTATGGGGCAAAAAACCCACTATGGCGTGGCTTTGTTATATCGCAAAGATATTGAACTGGCAAGCTTTCAAAAAGGTTGGAAAACCGATAATGAAGATGCTCAAAAACGTATGATTATTGGTGACTTTATTTTAGAAAATGGACAACAAGTACGTGTGGTAAACGGTTATTTCCCTCAAGGAGAAAGTCGCGACCACCCTGTTAAGTTCCCCGCTAAAGAAAAATTCTATCAGGACTTAATGGCTTATTTAAATACTGAGTGTGATCCTAATCAGCAAATTGCGGTTATTGGTGACTTTAATATTTCACCAACGGATTTAGATATAGGCATCGGTGAGCCAAATCGCAAACGTTGGTTACGCGATGGAAAAACTAGCTTCTTACCAGAAGAACGTGAATGGTGGCAAACCCTGCTTGGTTGGGGGCTTACTGACACATTTAGAACAATTCATCCTGATACCAATGAAATATTTAGCTGGTTTGATTACCGATCTAAAGGCTTTGATCGTGAACCACGACGCGGTTTGCGTATCGACACTGTTTTAGCAACAGAATCACTCAATAAAAAAGCGATTGCCAGTGAGGTTGGTTATGATGTAAGAGGGATGGAAAAGCCTTCTGATCATGCGCCTATATGGACCGAATTTAAATTTTAAGGAAGTTTAATGTCTTCAACTGACAATATCACCCATGTCATGAAAGTCGTGCAAGTCAACACACTTGCTCCACAAATCATTCAATTACTACTTAAACCTGAGCACCCTATTGCCTATACTTCTGGCGACTATATTATGCTTGGATTTGATACTGAAGAATTAAAACCGTTTTCCATCGCGAATGCACCGCGCGAAGATGGTTTAATCGAATGCCATATTCGTAAACAAACAGATAGTGACTGGATGGAAAGGCTTTTTGAAATCAAGGCTGGCGAAACACTGGTAATGCAAGGCCCTAAGGCACAAATGTCATTAAAACCTGCACATGAAGCAATTATTTTTGTTGCTGGTGGCACTGGTTTTGCGCCAATGAGAGCCCTTCTAGCCGAGTCATTACGCCAAAATATTCAAGTACCAATTACTCTTTATTGGGGAGCACGTTCTCCGCAAGAATTATATATGCATGACTGGCTGATTGATTTAAGTCAAAAAGAAGGTCACATTGAATACATTCCTGTTATTTCTGATGAGACTGCGCAGTGGCAAGGTGAAACCGGTTTAGTTCACGAAACAGTATTAAAACAGCATCCAAGTTTAGCTCATGCAACTGTTTACATTTGCGGACCCTGGCCAATGATTCAAGTAGCCAAACAAGCTTTTATAGAGGCAGGGTTACCAGAAGATAAACTAACGCATTAAAAACCGCTTTTATGGAAAGTGCAAAGTTCGATTAAAAATCCGATCTTAGCCCCTATAGATAGACGCTAATACCCTTATTAATTTATTGATTCCTAATAGATTAAAATACTGATTGCGCTGGTTCATAATGCAGATGTGAAAAAATTAAAAGACGATCATCGCAAAAATTAACTTAAAACAATACACATTTAAGTCTGTACTCTTGAATCAGCTTTTTATAGCGATTGCATTGGCATTTGCTATTAGCGTACCGCTTACTGGTATCCCGGCGTATTTTGCACTCAACTATACTATTAATTCTGACATTCAGAATTTAGAGCAACAAAGCTATGAAGCCGTAAACGAGCATTTAAATACAGGTTGGCAGCCTTACAATATTGATAAAGTTTATCAAGGCATCCGTGAAAAAATGCCTGGTGCAGCTCTCTTCTTACAAAGAGCCCCTCAATTTTTAGACCCTGATGAAGATGATATTATTGACCCTTCGACCCCAACTACGGCTACTTTTCAACGCCTTATTGAAGACGTTCAACGAAATGAACGACTCATTGTTGAAACCAATGTTTTAAATAGTACAATCAATGCCGCTATTCCAATTAAATTTCAAAGTCAGTGCTTAGTCTGCCATTCACAAGAAGTGAAAACAGGTGAAATCTATGCCGGCGCTTTAGCTGGAACCATGGTGCTTCAAGTACCGATGTCTATTAACCAAGTTTCGGCAACTTCAACTATCACCTTCTTTATTATTTTCTTACTTATTTTTATCGTGATTGCCACCATCATTACCAACAAGCTGGTTCAAACCAACCTGCTTGTACCTTTAGCTGGTTTGACTGAACGCGTAAAACGTTTGCGCTTAAGCAGCCATGAACAACATATCGACTGGGAACGGTATCCCACAGCAAATGATTGAAATTGATCAGATTGATGAAAGTATCTCTGCCCACATTCAGACAATTAGAGGTATATACGACAAGCTGGATGCTTTAGTTGTAACAGAACATGAAAGTGGTTTATTCCACAAAGAACGCTTTAATGAAGTGATGAAGTATGAGCTTTTCCGCAGTCATCGCTACCAACATTCGTTCTCTCTAGCTCTAATTAAACTTGTGGATGTTAAGGTACTTAACTCAACTGCTAAAAATATCGAAATTGAAGCGCCTGGCTCTAAACACATGGTATTTGGACAAATTTTACACAGTGATACACGTGAAACAGATATGGCGTTTCGATTAGAAGAGCATATTTTTGCTGTTGTTGCTCCAGAAACAGGTGAAGATGGCATTGAAACCTTTAAGTCGGACATCTATGCTCGTCTCATTAATAGCGAAATTCCTGAAGACGCTAAGCGTTCAATTGCTCGACCAGAATATCAATTTACGATTCAAGTGGGTCACGCAACCTATGATGGTGATAATACAACGGCTAAAGAGCTACTTAAAGCTGCAGTTCAATCAATGCGTGATTCAGAACCACAAACAGGACGTTACCCTCCGCTGGAAAACAACACATAGAATTTATATAAGCAAGCCTTAACTTGCTCCAATAGCAACCAATGCCAGCATTGTGGGTCACTTCACATGCTGGCTTTTTTATTACCGCTAAATTAGTTTCTGCAACTCCAAAGTTCAAAGCCTAATTAATGATTTGCCATAACTTACTTAGCTTACTTGTAAATACCTACTAGTAAACGAATCGTATTTAAATGTTAAGGACGACAGGTAATGTACAACAATGCAAAGCTACCAGGCCTGGTAGCTTTGCATTAATTATTAAGGATGGATTGTCTGGCTAGGTTATTCATAACCGGCTATTTATTTTCTAACTGTAAAATCGCTTCTTTATAGGTTAAGGCGGCTTGGTTCTCTTTACCTTCAGCCTCATAACATTGCGCTAATGCATGGAAGGTTTCCACTTCAGTTCTAAGCTTGAGACTTTGCTTTAAGTAACCCTGACCTAACGCCCACAGCTGACTCTTACAAGCCAAACGCCCCAACGTTAACAATAGTACTGGATTTTCATCGCCTTGCATTTTGCGCCATTTTTCTGCCACTTTTAATCGTTCAAAGGCAGGCCCTAATGTTAAGCGGCCATATTGGTATACTAAGCGATCATTCCACTGTTTTTTAATAGCACGCTCTAACAGAGCTTCTAGCGTAACCTCTTGATCCCAACCTATTCTTTGCTCTACATACTCTGCCAAAATGTCAGGAACAAGTTGTTGCTTTTTAGAGAGACTTTGCCAAACCATATCCAATTCAGCTTCATTCGCTGCTGTAGCTAATTTTCCTGCCCAAAACTGTTGCTCTAATTCAGCGTATTCAAGACTATCTAAAGCTCTAGTTTTCTTAAGATCAGGTAATATTTCTGCCAAGGTTTGCCAATAACCTTGTTTCTTTAAACCCGCAGCATACTCGGCTAAGATCGTTGGGTTCTTAGGCTGTTGTTCATATAAAGCCTCTAGTATCGCTAAAGACATTTCAGGCTTATCCTCAGAAAGCAGGCGAGCTTCCACCAAACCAATAGTCACATACTCAGCAGGATAAACCTCTCTGGCCTGATTAATATATTGGTCTCTACGACTGAATGCCTTCTGATTATGAGCCATTTTGGCTGCACTTAAATAATGTACCAGGCCTGCATCACTATTCTTTGCACTTTTAATGAGTTGTTTTTCTGCCTTATGCCAATCACCATACTCTAAAGCAATCATTCCCTTAGCCATCGCAGTTTCTGCTTTGCTGTACTGGCGTAAACGTCTATGCCTTCTCCAGAAAAGAGGCAAATGCCATACGTTTAAAATAAAGCGCAGTAAACCATATCCAACAATAAAGCCGATTAAAACTGCTGCAATTAGGAAGCTCACACTGGTCTCTATAACCCAGTCTCCCCAAATCATAGACACCTGGCCGTTATCATATAAAAGCAAGGTAGCAAGTGAGGTAGCAACAAAAAATACTAGAGATAAGAGAATAATTAAACGCATAAATTAGTTGGACTCTTTATTGCAAAGGAAACATAAAATGGATCATTCTCGTACTGCCTCATCAAGCTTCATAATAGCTAGACTGTTTTTACTAGGAAACTCTACCGACTCAAAAGGCGCTAGCAAGAGGTTAAACTCAGAAAACTCTTTAGCATAATGACGTTGAATAAACTGTTTAATATCCTCTACAGCCTGCTTAACAGTATCTGTAGAATGGGTTTGTAACCCCCAATCCAAACGATCAACCAATAGACTCAGCCTTTGCAGTAAAACATCACTAATAAGTAGTGAGTCTACTTCGGAAGAGGCCCCTTCTTCAGGACGTTTTTTAACAGTAATCATTTGGCCAAACTTTTCTAACAAGCCATCCAAAGCACTACCTTCACCATTAGCATGTGACGCGTTAGCATCATATTGTGGCGCAGGCGTTGCCATATTGTTAACGGTTAACTTTCGAACAGCCTCTTTTACTGTCTGCGTATTTGGCAATGGATTCCTTGAGTTAGCATCTGCAAGTTGCTTTAAATAGCCTAAGTCTTGACCAATTAAACGAGCTAACTGAGTCGTGTAAACAAAATCACTTAAACTAGCTGCTTGTTCTAAGGCTAATAATTGCTGCTGAGTTTCCGCAACACGGCCATTAAGTAGCCACTGCGTGTTTATCTCAACAATCCATTGCTGAATCTGCAAGCTATCTAACGGCATATCTAGCTTTAATACCGGAGGCTGTTTGGTTAAAACCTGTTGTTCAGCCTTAAATTCAAATAACTCACTTAACTTGTCACCTAAACCATTTAGCTGAGTTTGAAACTTTTCTTTTAATTCTTTAAGCGCATTTAATTGCTGCTCTGTAGGCTGAATCTCCTGCTGAGCATTTTGTGCCATTTGATTTAACTGAGTCAGTGCTTGCTCTACCTGCTGACCAGCTTGACCACTCAAACCTGCCAATTGCTCTTGTAACTGTGTAAGCTGTTTCTGGGTTTGTTCTTGAATGGCTGAAAGGTCTGCTTGTGTCACCACAGGCTTATTTTCAGTTTTTGATAACGCTTGATTGACCTGAGTATCAATACGCTCAATCAGTGTTTGTTCCTGTTCTTGTACTCGTGATTCTAAGGCATTATTCTCTTGACGTAACTGGGATACTTCACTCTGTAAATCATTAATACGTTCAACTTGCCAATCCGTATTTGGCCGCGTGATAAACAACGCCAAAATCACAATAATAAATAATAACGTCCAAAGAATATAAGACTTATATCTAATAATAAAACCTTCTTCTTTTTCTTCAGGCTGATTAGATAAATCTAACCCTTCAGAAATAGAAGCTTGTGGGTCAATATCCTCACCTAGGTCATAGATATCATCATTAGATATTTCATTTTCAGAATGCGATTTATTTGCCTTCTCTTTTGAGTATTCTCTACCACGCTGAATTTTCTCATCGATACTATCGGTGATAACTTCACCATCTACAATACGATGTTCAGCGTTTGGTTTTATACGTTTTGACATCTTCTCACCTAATAAAACACTCTATAATTTTTATTTATCTACAGATTCTTGGATTGCTTTAACAATCCCTTGATTGCTCTGTGTTTCTACAACAGTTATTGGCCATTTCCAGCCTTGTGAAATCATGCTATCTGCAATTCTTTGACTCATTACAACGGTCGTGGTAATTCCTAACCAAAACTCCGCCTGAATCAATTCTTCTTTACTTGTTAGCACATTTATATTTTCTTGCAACAGTCCTGAAGCTAAATTCTGCCAACTTTCTAAACTCGATAACAACAACACTGGCGAACTTGACTTTAAAAACCTATCCCATTCAGACACACAGAAAGGCGCTATTTTCCGTTGATACACATCAAATAACTTTACAGCCGCACCTCGGGAAGTAAGGGTCTCTTCAATTAATGAACGACCACCTTCGCCTTTAAATATTGCAATCTGCTGCCCCTTGATAGCCAACATTTTTTCATGAGCCAAAAAATGCTCACTATCAAACTGTTTCTGCGACAAGGTTTTGATCTCTAAGCCAAGCTCTAAGCCTTTTTCTTGAGTCGCTTTACCAATCGCATAGAACTCAGTTTGACTAAACAGTTTTTTGGCTTCTGAACTAAGTTTCTGCTGGAACCGATACCACCCTAACACTGAATTTACACTGGTAAAAATAGCTTTATCAAAAGGTCTGCAGCCAACGAATTCATTATCTGAAATCGCTAACCACTGAATCTCAATCGTTGGGCAGTTAATTGATTGCCCTCCTTGCTGAATAACTAGCTCATTAAGCTTATCAGCTTGATGAACAGGCCTGGTATTTAGCAACGTGAATAGCTTCATCTAACAAATGACCCATTGTGACCGAAAGCCCAAATTCATCTAGCCTTTATTATGCTCGTCATTAGCGTAAACCTCATCCAAGATAGTCTTTGCCCCTTGGTCTAATAATTTTTTGGCCAAATCAATACCAAGCTGTTCCGCATCTTCCGCTTTACCAGAAATACTTGCCGTTAGGATCTCAGAACCATCTAAAGCACCTACTAAACCACGCATATTAATCTGATCTTCATCTAGCTCAGCAAAAACACCGATTGGAACTTGGCAACCACCTTCGAGGTGGTTATTCATTGCACGTTCTGCCGTCGTTCTAATTTCTGTTTCTTTATGATTCAGAACCTTAATAATCTCTAACGTTTCAGTATCTTTTTCAAAGTATTCAATACCAATTGTTCCCTGTGTTACCGCAGGAAGACAAACCTCAGGAGCAATTTCATGACGAATTCTTTCATCTAACTCTAAACGTTGTAAACCAGAAGTAGCCAATACAATCGCATCATACTCTCCCGCATCTAACTTACCTAGACGAGTTCCAACATTACCACGTAAATCGCGAACATCTAAATCAGGCCTTACTGCTAACAATTGTGCTTTACGGCGTAAACTGGAAGTCCCTAAAATCGCGCCTTGTGGTAGCGCCTCAAAAGACTCATGATTATTAGAAACAAACGCATCCGTTGGTGCATGGCGTTCTAAGATAGCGCCTAAAGCAAAGCCTTCTGGAAGTTTCATTGGAACATCTTTCATTGAGTGTACGGCAATATCCGCATCCCCATCCATCATTCGGTCTTCTAGCTCTTTAGTGAATAAACCTTTACCACCAATTTTAGCTAAAGGTACATCTAAGATTTTGTCGCCTTTTGTCGACATCGGCAGCAAAATTATCTCTAAATCTGGATGCGCCTTTTCTAACTCTGCTTTAACAAATTCTGTTTGCCACATGGCTAATGGGCTTTTACGAGTGGCAATTCTTAACGTTTTTTTCATGCTTAATTCCATTTATCCGCGCTGTTTTAATTCTCAGTCTTTAGGCTAAAAAAGCCTGCTCAATTTGTTAAATTACGCGGTTTTAACTAATTCTTTTGATAGAGATTCATTGATTGCACCCATTTTACTGAAAAACCCCTTAAAGTTTTAGTTAAAATAAGGGCTTAAGTTAACGCATTAAGCCAACTTGTTATGTTTTTGATGCCTTTTGAGTGTTTTTTATTTTCAGTATAAATACAGAATAAAACATAAGACAACAAATCCCTATCAAAAACCACTCGTTTGCAGCAGTTGAATACTTTTGATAACAACAGGAGCTTGTAATGCAATTAGGCATCTTTTTCTCTCTGTTTTTGGTTCTTAGTCTAACAATAAACACACCTTTAGCATTTGCGAGTTCAAACGCATCTTTTAAAGAGTTAACAAACCTACAAATACTGGCTGAAAAATCAAAACAGCAAGAGTTGCCGATCATGTTAATGTTTGGCGCGGAATGGTGTGAATACTGTGAGCTACTGAATGAACACGTTTTTAACCCTATGGCTTTAAGCGGACTTTATGAAGAACAGGTTGTCTTAATGCGCCATGTTGGCATTGACGAACCAAAACCATTATTTGATTGGTACGGTAACCCCATTACGAAAGAGAAATGGGCTTACCAAATAAATGCAGATTTAACGCCGACTGTACTGTTTCTTGATGGATTTGCAAGAGAAGTTGCCCCTCGTATTGTTGGCATCTCTGAGATTACGCTTTACGCGTCCTTAATTCATCAAAACTTAAACATTGCCTACCGTAACATGGGGCTAAAAAAACAGATTCCGGCGACACCTGAACAATTAGAGATTCAGTCACACTAAACCGATACATTGATACCCAACACTATTAAATAAAGTTCGAGATAAGAATGAGCAATCAACACAACCAAGAAAAACTATCTAGCGCACGTTTTAGCGAATCAACCGATGCCTTTGTAGAAGCTTTTACAGCCTCTATTCAATTTGATAACCGTATGTACAAACAGGATATCCAAGGCTCAATCGCACACGCCAAAATGCTGACCAAAGTAGGAATTTTGAACGATGCAGAACTTAACGACATTATTAATGGACTAAACCAAGTTCAAACCGAAATTGAAGCTGGAGAGTTTCAATGGTCAATTAAGCAAGAGGATATTCATATGAATATCGAAGCCCGCTTAACCAGTTTAATTGGTATTACGGGTAAAAAACTACACACTGGGCGTTCACGTAATGACCAGGTTGCTACTGACATTCGTCTGTATATTCGTGATGAAATTGACTCTATCCTTCCAGAAATGAAACGCTTACAGACAGGCCTGGTAGAACTTGCTGAACGTGAAGCAGATACTATCATGCCTGGCTTTACACATTTACAAACAGCACAACCGGTAACCTTTGGTCACCACATGCTGGCTTGGTTTGAGATGATTAAACGAGATGTAGAACGATTAGAAGATTGTCGTAAACGTGTAAACACACTGCCTTTAGGTTCTGCAGCACTTGCAGGTACAACGTATCCTATAGAGCGTGAATATACGGCTGAATTGCTTGGCTTTGAACGTATTACTGAAAACTCTTTAGACGGTGTTTCCGATCGTGATTTTGCTATCGAATTTACCGCTTTCGCAGCCACTTTGATGATGCATATGTCTCGTTTTTCGGAAGAGTTAGTCTTATGGTCTTCAGCGCAGTTCCAGTTCATAGATTTGCCAGACCGTTTCTGTACAGGTTCTTCGATTATGCCGCAAAAGAAAAATCCTGATGTACCTGAGCTAGTTCGTGGAAAATCAGGACGAGTTTACGGGCATTTAATGAGCTTGTTAACCCTAATGAAATCTCAACCGTTAGCATACAACAAAGATAACCAAGAAGACAAAGAGCCTCTATTTGATACAGTGGATACAGTAAAAGGTTCTTTAAGAGCATTTGCAGATATGGTTCCAGCTATTCAAGTTAAGCGTGAAATGACTTATGAAGCGGCAAAACGTGGTTTCTCAACCGCAACAGATTTAGCGGATTACCTAGTGGGTAAAGGCTTAGCCTTCCGTGACTCTCATGAAGTTGTAGGACTAGCGGTTGCTCACGGTATACAAACAGGTGAAGACTTGTCTGAAATGTCTTTAGAAACCTTGCAAGGATTCTGTGACAGAATTACTGATGACGTATTTGAAGTATTGACTTTAGAAGGTTCAGTAGCGGCGCGTGACCACCTTGGCGGAACAGCACCAAACCAAGTAAGAGCCGCAGCCGCTAGAGCCAAAACCTACTTAGGTTCTTAAAGAGTTACCAGGCCTGGTTACATTTCTAAGCCGCTAAGAGTTTAATTTCTTAGCGGCTTTTTTATTACCAAGAGAAACCATTAATATGCAGTTAGATCGTTATTTAAGTAAGTATGCCGGTTTAAGTCGTAAATCAATTTTACGACTACTGCATCTTGGGCAAGTTCAGGTCGATAATACCGTTATCCACTCTCGCACTCATGAAGTTAATGATTTTTCACAAGTTCACATTGAAGGTGAACTTTTATCACTACACAAGCCAGCTCGCTATTTTATGATGAACAAACCTGCTGGTATTTTAAGCGCAACTAAAGACTCACAGCATACGACGGCTATTGAACTGATTTCTGAAGAAAACAGTTCTGATTTACACATTGCAGGAAGATTAGACCGAGCCACCACAGGCCTGCTTATTCTGACTAACGATGGAAAGTGGTCACGCCAATTAACCGAACCAATTCAAAAAATACCCAAAGTCTATTTAGTTGAAACAGCTCACGCTATTTCGCCACCAACACCTGAAATTTTTCAGCAAGGCATCTATTTCAAATATGAAAATATCACTACTAGCCCGGCTGAAATCGAAATCATTAACCCAACATCTTGTCGGTTAACAATCTATGAAGGACGTTACCATCAAGTAAAACGAATGTTTGCCGCGGTTGGCAATCGAGTAATTGCGCTGCATAGAGAGTCGATGGGAGAAATTGTGCTTGATCAAAGTTTAGCTGCGGGTAAATACCGCGCTTTAAACCAAAAAGAGATTGATTCAATAACGAGAACCGGTAAAAAAAGATAGGCTGAATATCGAACTTACCCTGCCCTTACCCGCCGTTTCTGGGTGTGGTAAGTTCATAAAATTAAAGTTTAACCTATTTTAAAAAATGTAGAGGTTTTAACTTAAACTGACAGGGCTCCAAACTGAACAACACGGTTTATGCCAGTCTGTTTTGCGTTATAAAGTGCTTGATCTGCCTTATCTAGCAAAATGACTTCATCTGTCACTAAGGTCTCTGGATAACCACAAACCCCAATACTCACTGTCATTCCTATCTGCTGTTCACCATGTTTAAAAACAGTATCTTCAACCTGATGTCGAATGCGTTCACTCACTTGTGCGGCATCTTTAGGGCTTGCACCTTGTAATATCATTAAGAACTCTTCGCCACCATAACGCACAACAATATCGCCATCACGCAAAGTATCTTTAAGAATAGAAGCGATAAGCATAATGGCTTTATCACCCACTAAATGACCATAGTTATCATTAATATTTTTAAAATGATCAATATCAACCATCACCACGCATAATGCCGACTGTTCACGGCTAGCACGACCAAAGCCTTCTTTTAGTCTAGCCATACCAAATCTACGATTATAAATATTGGTTAAACCATCATAAGCTGCCAATCTTTGGAATTTGGAGTGAATTAAAGCGTTATTCAGCGCTAAGCCCATGCTGCGAGCAAAAAGGTGTAACGTTGTATTGGTTCGATCATCATCCATTTCAGAACCAGTTGCAGCAATCATTACCCCTAAATGTGTTCCTTTAAACTCAATCGGCTCAATAAAAACTTCTGTGGGCGTAAAGTGCGTTAAAACTCCATCTAAATGAATGTGTTTTGGCAATGCAATTCTTTGCGCTTTACCTTTATTTACGGCGCCTAACACAGCGGTATGCTCAGTTAATGTTTCAGGTTTAAGAATCCCCTGAGTTGCTTCTACCTTAACTTCACCATTTTTATAAAGAAGAATCGCGGCCGCTTCAATTTTTGTAGATGAAATAAGCAAATCTATCGTCTTTTCAGAAAGTGCGTCCACCTCTAGATTTTGCGACATAACAGTGGTGAAATTATTAAAAAGTTGTTCATTTTCGTGAGCTGATAGCAGTGCCGGGAGTAGCTGATTATAGGCACTTGCACTGACTCCTATCTCATCATTAGAAATCACATCCATAGTACATAACTCTTGATTACACTTTGCAGAGTAATCTAAAAAATCTTTCTCTTTAAGTCCATTTGCAATATCTTGCATTTTGACGGATAACTGTTTCAAATGCGGTCGGATAACCATCGCAATCATTAAAAAGCTCAATAAACCAACGATTTGGCCAGCTATTTGAGTCAACAAATAAAACTGCCAAGTGAGAACTTCTTCTGGCGGGAAACCATACCATACTAAAAAATGAGGGAAACATAGACCAATCACTACACCCACCATTTGCATATAGATGAATTGGTCTAAAAATATACTTTTAGTGAGTCGAGGAATCTGCGTTAATTGGCCTTATCTATAGGATGGTTAATCGTTAAATTGAATAACTGAACGAACCATCATGTCATTGTGTGTAAAACTGTTCAAACTCGCTAAATCAATTAAACATGCCATGCCTACCACATCATATCCGACTTGCTCACATAATGACACCGCAGCCCCCATGGAACCACCGGTGGCAATTAAATCATCTAAAAGTACAATCTTACTGCCATCACCTTTTTGCATCTCAAGCTTATCAGAACCGTACTCTAAGCCATATTCAATTGAAGCAGCAACATTGGGTAACTTGCCTGGCTTTCGAACTTTAATAAACCCTTTATTGTGTTTATAAGCTAAAGCCGCTGCAAAAATAAAACCACGTGATTCTATACCCGCTAAGCAATCAATTTCAGCCCATTCAGCTTCGGTAAATAGGGCACTCATCGCATCAATCGTTTCTGTAAAATGACTTTTTAACAGGGGGGATATATCGCTAAAAAGTATACCTGGTTTTGGAAAATCAGGAACTGCCTCTAAATATTGCGCCAATGGATGTTGAGCCATGTTTTTCCTTTACTTAAATGAAGTGAATAAAAGCTGAAGCGATAAAATAAAGTGACTGTTCAATGAAACACGCTTTACTCTATAAACATAAATGATTATTTTAACAACTCCAGGCCTTTAAGGCTTTCAAAAATGTACCCTACTCCACAAAATATTTTATGCACCTAATTGAAAATAAATATGAAACCGCAGGATTATTAAAGCTGCCACCTCATGCACGAGACATTGCAGAACACTTGTTAACAATTACTCCGTTGCATGAACTACTATTGATGTGGAAAGATGGCACTCCAAACAAAGAGTTATTGCATCAACACCATGTGCCAGAAAGCTTTTGGGAAGAGATTGTAAATGCGACGCTGTTAGCAAAAGCCACCTATTTTTTGCCTAATCCAAATTTTACTAAAGAAGAATTACTTTACTTAATGAAGGCCGCCTGTTCGAGTATTAATCTGCCATTAAATGCTTATTCAGTCAAAGAAGTCATTGAAATGAGCCAAGAAGACTACCCTATCTTTAGTGACTGGTTAACCAATTTTGCCAAGCAATTAAAACAAAAAGTGTAGTTAACTTACTAAATTACCAATGTTAACGCTATTGTTACAAGGCCTGGTAACTCATAAAAAAGCCAAAACAACCAAAAATATCTCTTTAATTATTTTGGCTTCTTAGCAACTAGCGATGAGTGCAAACTCTTTTAAGCTCTCTTCATATCAAATAACACGTTTAGACTCTTTTAAAAGTAAGCGGATATTTTTCTTTGCAGATTTGTTGCCATATTGTGCAGAAATAACAAGCCATGATCGGGCTTGAGCCATATGTTTAGGCGTACCACGTCCATCCATATACATCATAGCCAATGCATTTTGAGCATCGAGATTACCACGCATAGCGGCAAATCGATAAAGCTTGAATGCATAGTCTAAATTTGCAGGCATCCCTAAACCTTGCTCAAACAGTCTTGCTAAATTATAAGCAGCAAAAGGGTTCCCTTTTTCAAAGGCTTGATGATACATATTTGCGGCCATAGCGTAAGACTGCTTAACGGGCTCGCCCTTTTCATACATTAAACCTAGATTATTTTCTGCACGAGAGTAATCTCTAAATGCACAGTTTTCATAAAGGTTAAAAGCAATATCCAACTCTCCAGCCTTTTCATAGGCCAAAGCCTTTTTAAAAATGGGATACAAATAGTGTTCATCAGCTAAAACCGTCATAGGTTCTGTTGGGTATGACTTGTCAACACGAACACTCATTTTGCGAACCCAATCAGGAACAGTAAGGTCTTCTAGCCAAGTTTTTAATTCAACCAGGCCTGGTCGTTTAGCAGGATCTTTTTGCGTCATCCAAAAAATTAAATATCGCCAAAAAATAGGTAATTTATTCATTTTATGAACCGTGTGATGTACCTGGGCCCACAACTGTTTATCCGTATTTTTTTCTTTATCTAAACGATAAATATGTTTACCTGTTAACGCATAATAGAGCGTACAACCTAAAGAATATACATCCCCTGACTCTTCTAACTGGCCATTTAAACGCTCAGGTGGACAATACTTGTTGTCGCCAGTCATCGTCTCAGTATCAAAAGAACTTAATGAAGGGATGGAATGACTCCAATCCACTAAATACGACTGTTCTTTGCCCATAACAATATTACTAGGCTGAATGTCTCCATGAACAAACCCCACATAGTGAACTCGCTCTAAAACTGCAACCATATCGGCTAACAACTGCTTAGTTGTGTTAACCGATAAAGCACCCTTTTTTGAAACAATTTGCTCTAAATTTCGCTTAGCAGAAAAATCAAAAAACTGTAAATAGTAATAACCCACTTTACGAATTTCATTAAAGTGAATAAATTCAGGAAACTGGTTTAAGTAGTGCAGTAAATCTTTCTCACGCTTAATCGCTTGATAATTACGAATATCATGCATTACACGTAAAAACTGTTTACGCTCACCCTTTTCAGTAGTTTGTTTAACCTTATAGACAGATGCAATCGACCCTTTACTAATAAGCTTAATCTTACTTAAATCAGGTTGTTGTTCTAATATAGGTAAAACCTCATCAGGCATACTGTCTTTTCTCCATAAATTTCTACTAGCTTTTTACATTATAACGCGTAACAAAGCGACTCTAGAAAACAGAATTAAAAAAAGGGCACAGTATTCGTGCCCTTTAACTCCACTCTAAATATTAATCATTTTGGAAGTCGATATTTAAGTCATCAATATCATTTTCATCTAGTTGATGATTCTGAATAAATATTGTTGTTTTGTCACCACCACGTTGACCTTCATCATTAGAGTCAATAGTAATAGCAGTATCATCAACCTGACCATCACCATCGCTGTCTATCAATGCAAAATCAAGATATTCAGCCAATGTTTTCTGCTCAACTTGTTGGTCATTATCAGTAATAACTTCACTCAAATCTAAAGTGTCTTCAGCAATGTTAAAGTCATTAATCTGAACACCATCATCTTGACCGGTAATTTCAAAGATATCTGCATCATCTGTTGCTAACATAAAGTCATCTATTGGGTCAATACTTTGGCCCTCAGTAAACGAAACTTTAATATTTGAAACCTCTAAAAACTCACTAGAACTATCACTATCCACCACAAACTCTAGCTCTACCTGACCATTTTGGTCAAGTGACACTTTATATTCATGATTTCCTTGAGCACTAGGCGAAATTGAGAATATCTGATCCCCATTTGCATTCACCTCAAATTTATCGTTTGAATCAAACTTGTTGTTCCCTTTTTGTGTTGCATCAAACGATAAGGAAACCGTTTGACCTGCATACTCAGAACCAAAATCAAATGACTTTATAGCACTCTCAGAATTTTGACTATTACCTAACTTATTAATCGAATCAACTGTCATTTCAATATTTGTTATAGCAGGAAGAGTAACATCAGTATTAATCAAGTCCATTTCAGCTTCATTCATCGCTGAATTTTCTATAATCATTTCCTTAACATGTTGCATGGCATCAGCTTCAGTAACCGCTGTAATACCATTATCAGCAAGGACTTTACTGAGCTCTGTTTCTGACATTAACGATAAATCAAAGCTGTCATCCGAGAATAGGTCATGCATTTCTTGAGTAATCACAATACCATCATAAGCATCACTATTAGCATCAAGAGATTGTAAGAATACTGCCATATTCTCAACATATTCATCGTTAAGGTCATGTAACCCAACACCAGCAATGTCTTGCAAGAATGCCGCATCATCAATAGACATAGTGCCAGTATCTAATGTTCCGATTTCGACATTACCAATACTAAATGTAACTAAGTCGCCTGGCAGATAATCAAAATTACCTTCTGAGTCAGTGAAACCAGTTATTCCTGAAGTAGTTGTATAGAAAACACCTTCTCCAGTATCTATTTCTACACTTTGGGTGTTTATCTGTTGAATCTCAGTATTGGTAAAGGATCTACCACCAATAGAAATACGCCCAATTCCATCAGGCGATGTGAAGTTAATTTGCCCGTAAACACCTTCGCTCTGATCGATTGGTGAAGTCAATCCTTTTTCATAAACTGTACGGGTATTGTCTTCTAAATCAACAGGAGTGTTATCAGAACCAGATTCATACACTGTTATAGTCGGTAAAGAGTTTTCTTGCGCGACTTCAGGAACTTGAATATTGTCTCTGCGAAGAGTTGTGATTTGCTCGTCTTCAACGACTGTATCAAAACCAGAAGTTACTTCACCAGAACGGCCAATTCGCTCTACAAAAACACCACCGTCAGAAGCACTTCCAATTACAAATGCATCGCCTGCTGCTGTAGCTTCAAGTGCGTCGAAGTTACCTTCTAATACAGCTTGCTGGAGGGCGGCGATGTCTACTGCGCCTTCTGTTCCAGAATCAACTGTACTTGCTTTACCTGAGACGTCATCGTCCAAACGCATTTGCGTATCACGTCCTAATGTCAGTAAGGTACCATTAGCCATATCAATGACAATTCCACCCTTGCCTGAAGTCTGTATAATCTCTCCTCCAAAAACGGGACTTCCCGCCTCAAGAACGCGGACTTCTCCAGTTACAGGGTTAATTGCTCGAACGATACCTTCTGGCTTTGAAACTTCACCGACGATAGTAGACATTTTTACACTCCAAATTTTTGCGTAACGCAGAAAAACACAAGTCATTTAAACTTTAATTAAAGCCATCTTACCCATAGTAAGCAAGCTCGCCTACTGTACCTATGGACAATACCCGTCATTAATTAGACATAAAAACCCTTATAGACACCAAATGTATTATTTCTGGAAATAAAAACCCCAAATATAGTGATCTCTCGATATAAAAATTTTGCAAAAAAGTGTTTACAGATTGATTTAATTAGACAAAAGTCGGTTTTGTTCTTAATTAACTTAAAAATCAAAGACATTTTGACTATTTTAGTCATTAGGAGTTTTCATCATGGCGACAATCAATCCAAACCTAGCTTCTGCAGCACTAACCTTGCAGAATCAACAAAGTAATAACTTCTTAAAAACTGATTCAAAAGCAGATGACCGTTTGCAAGAAAGCGTTCGCTCAATCTCTAATGGTAATAGTTCAGTATCACTTTCTGAACTATCTCAAAACCCTGCTACAGATTATTTACAACTTAGCCGTCAGCAGAGCTTACAAAGCGCTGATTCTGTTGAAAACAAAGCTACTGAAACCAATGACACAACAAATGGTTTGACTTATGCTTCTAACCTACAAATTCAAAGCAATTTTCTAGCTAATCAATCTTCTCTAGTTAAATAACCATCTACTCTGATTTTAATCTAACAACTTCAACAAAAGTAACCAGACCTGGTTACTTTTTTACTCTTTCTCAAAGCATAAACCACTGTTACAACCCATCATATTATTAGAAAAAATCAACATTAGAATTCCCTGTTATAAGTACAGCTTCTCAGCATCATAAAAAACTAGAATATAAGCAAATAACTATATTTTAAAATAATATTATTCCAATATAATCAATAACTTATATAAACAACCGCCCTTCATACCCCCTCTCATAGATTTTCTTTAAAACTCATAAATTTCTTTAGCTACCTTTCTATCCTTGGTTCGTATATGGTTAAAAATGTAAAAACAAAACAAGCCATCGCGGAGCTCATCGAATGAAGTTGTCACAACTGAATTTAAGTGTATTTTTTTCAGCATTAATATTGCCTCTAGTCACAACTCATGCGCAGAGCGCACAAGTAGAAAAGATTAAAGTAGAAACCGTTAATTCAGCGGTTTATGACAGTAAGGTAAATCTCGGTGGAACCGTTATCCCCTTTAAAGAAGTAACCTTAACAGCACAAATGCCAGGCCAGGTAAACTATATATCAGGGATTGAAGGTGATGTTTTCAAAGCTGGCACCTTAATTATATCCATTGATGATGATGCCCTTAGAGCACAACGAAAAGCCGCAATGGCTCAATGGAATCAAGCCGCTTACGCCTATCAAAATGCACAATCTCAATATAATAGAGAACTTTGGAGCCCAAAATCTGAACAAGGTATGCCAGGAATGGCTTTACCAAACTTAATGGACCAAGTATTTTCTAGACCTATGGGTAATGCAATGGGAGTCGGTGATAGCGATGTTGAAAAACGTGCAGATCTGACCAATGCGATGTCTAGAGTTAAAGAATCTCAGGCACAAATGGCACAAATCAAAGCTCAAATTGATGAAATTGATGTACGCTTAAATGACACCAAATCCACTGCACCTTTTGACGGTGTAATTGTTAAAAAAATGGTTGAGGCTGGAGATCCCGTTCAGCCTGGCCAGCCTCTTTTAGTGTTCGCTAAAAGCAACCACTTAAGCATTGAGCTGAATGTGCCTGTTAGCCTTATGCAAGGCATTAAGAAAGGTCAGCTACTGATGGCTCGCATTGCCAACAGTACTCCAATCCAGGTTCGTGTTGCTCAAGTTTTTCCTGTTGCTAACGGTCAACAGCATACGGTTAAAGTCAAGATGGACCTTCCCCTAGGTGCGCCTGCAGCACCAGGCATGTACGCTCAAGTGGCCGTTAATAACGCAACGTCGCAAAATCAAGCCTTTCCTATCATTCCTTCAAGAGCAATTATTAAACGCGGAAGCTTACCTAGCGTATTTGTCTACGACCCAGCGACTCATAAAGTGTCTATGAAAATTGTTCGTGTTAGCAAATCATCTACTAATGGATTCCACACTGTACTTTCAGGAATTAATGAAGGCGAACAAATTGTAGCAAACCCACCTGCAAGTATTATGTCCGGATGGATTCTAAAGCATGGCCGATTAATGCCACCATCTGAAGCGCAAGACAAAACAGAAGATAAAGACGCTTAAGGATGACAAACATGCAAAACAATAAAGCGCCTACTGATTTAGATCAAAACGATGAACAACGTCATGACATGGCGGGGAATATCGCAAGAAACTATATTAACTCACCGATTACACCGCTATTTTTAATTGCCAGTTTTTTGATTGGTATTTTTGGAGTAATTTTTACACCGCGTCAAGAAGACCCGCAAATCTCTGTGCCTATGGCAGATATTTTTGTTCAGTACCCTGGTGCAACCGCAAAACAAGTTGAAGCTCTGGTTTCTGAACCTTTAGAACGTCTTTTAAAAGAGATTAATGGCGTTAAGCATGTTTACTCAGCCTCTATGCGTGGTCAAAGCTTAATTACCGTTCAATATGTTGTTGGTGAAAATACTGAAAAGGCTCTAGTAAATCTATACAACAAACTGTCATCTAATGCTGACATTGTCCCCCCTGGTGTCAAGCAACCCCTCATCAAGCCAAAAGGTGCCGATGATGTACCTATGGTTACTTTTACACTTTCTTCCGATGAACTAGACTCAAGCCAGCTAAGACTGCTAGGGTTAGATTCTTTACAATCCTTGGGTGAAATTGATGGTGCAAACCAAGGTTATGTCATTGGCGGTGAACCGCGAGAAATTAAAATTCAGGTTTCTCCCGAAAAGCTTGCAGGCTATGACATCTCTTTAACTCAAATCGGACAAACAATCCATGCCGCTAATAGCGAACTTGAAACAGGTGAAATTGAGGCCTGGCAACAATCATTTAAAGTTTATACAGGTGACTTTTTAACCAGCGAAGAAGACATTCAAAACCTCATTGTAGGCATAAAAGACAATGCGCCAGTCTATGTTAGGGATATTGCCACCGTCACTTCAAACTCAGAAGACCCTTCAAAACTAGTCAACTTCTATACCGGTAAAGGTTATACAGGTGAAAACCTCGCTCTGGATGGCCAGAATGCAGTCACAATCGCATTGGCTAAAAAAGCGGGAACAAATGGCGTTTCTGTTGCAGAAGATGCTATAGACAGAATGGAAAGTTTAAAAGGTGTATTAATACCACCCGAAGTCAATGTATCCATTAGCCGTAACTATGGACAATCTGCCAATGACAAGGTGAACAACTTAATCTTCAAGCTTTTTATTGCAACAGGTGCTGTGACTTTACTTGTATGGCTTTTTCTAGGATGGCGTGCTGGGCTAGTGGTTGCGATAGTGATTCCATCGGTTATTTTATCAACCGTATTTATGGCATGGGTTTTGGACTTTACCATTGACCGAGTCAGCTTATTTGCCCTAATTTTCTCGATTGGTATTTTGGTTGATGACGCCGTTGTTGTGCTTGAAAATATCTATCGACGTTGGTTGTTGTCCAATAACACCGATACAAATACATCGGTAGCAGCAGTTGCTGAAGTAGGTAACCCAACCATTATTGCAACCTTTGCCGTAATTGCGGCCCTTATGCCAATGGCATTTGTAAGCGGAATGATGGGGCCTTATATGGCTCCAATCCCGGCTTTAGGTTCAGTAGCAATGATTATCTCGTTATTTGCTGCGTTTGCATTTACACCTTGGTTGGCTATGCGTATCAAGCCAAGCATGGAAACACTCAAAAAAGCAGAAAAGAAAGAACACGAACAAAGCGAAAAAATGGAAGTTTTTTTCCGTAAATTGCTAGGTAGCTTGTTAATTGGTAAAGCAAAAGGTTGGGGCTTTTTAATTGGAATCATCTTGGCATTTTTTGTTGCCATTATGCTGGTATACGAAGCAATGGTTCCCGTAAAACTCTTACCATTTGATAACAAACCTGACATGAGTATCGTAATTAACTTTCCAGAAGGAACGTCACTCCCTGTTACAGCAAATATGACTCATGATCTTGTTAAAGAACTTCAGAAAATTGAAGAAATTAATACGATGGAAACCTATGTTGGTACGGCCGCACCTTACGACTTTAATGGCCTCGTTCGCCATTACTACCTTCGCCAAAAGCCATGGGAAGCAGATATTCAAATCCACTTGGTTGATAAAGGCGATCGTAAGCGTTCAAGCCATGAAATCGCAGAATCCATGCGTGCTGACCTATTAAAAGTTGTTAGTGACAGTAAAGCTAAAATTCAAGTTGTTGAAATGCCGCCTGGTCCTCCTGTTTTACAAGCATTAGTTGCTGAGGTATACGGACCAGATGAAGCAACACGCATCGCAACAACTAAAGCCTTAACGGATGTATTTGAAAATGCTCAAAATGTAACCGATGTCGATAATTTCTTAACAGCTCCTCATAATTCTTGGCGCTTTGTAATCGACAAACAAAAAGCAATAGAAAGTGGCATCTCTGTAACCACCATTAACAAGACTTTGGAAATGGCCATGGGAGGCTATCGTCTTGGGGATGCTAAACAAGGGTTTATGCGTGAACCGACCTTTATTACGATAGAAGTCCCACTAGAAATGCGCGCAGAATTTGCTCGCATGGGTTCAATTCCTGTAGTGACATCTGAAGGCTCTACCGTTCCTCTATCAGAACTTGGAAACTTTGTATTAGAGACCGAACAAAGTGTTATTTACCATAAGGATTTACGCCCTGTTGAATACGTGACAGGAAATGGCGTGGGTCGATTAGGAGCCCCTATTTATGGAATGTTGGAAATCCAAGATATCTTAGATAATACCGAAGGTTTAAAAGGCCTTGAAGGTAATTTTATTTCACGTCCTGACGGCATGACAGAGACTGGTTTTATGTGGGCAGGTGAATGGACTGTGACCTATGAGACCTTTAGAGATATGGGACTAGCCTTTGGCGTCGCCCTTATCATTATCTACATGCTGGTAGTTTGGGAGTTCAAAAACTTTATCATTCCTCTCATTGTAATGGCTCCCATTCCATTAACCCTAATCGGTATTGCTCCTGGACATTGGCTAATGAATGCTGAATTTACAGCGACCTCCATGATTGGATTCATCGCTCTTGCAGGGATAATTGTACGAAACTCCATACTCTTAGTGGACTTCTCTCGTCAGGAAATTAAAGCGGGGGTTCCAATTACAGAAGCGGTAATACAGGCCTGTAAAGCACGTACTCGACCAATCATCATCACTGCGGTAGCTCTCATTTTAGGTTCAAGCGTTATCTTGTTTGACCCTATATTCCAAGGCATGGCAATCTCGCTAATGTTTGGAGTAATGGTTGCTACATTACTCACTCTAGTCGTTATCCCTTTAGGCTGTGTAAGTGCTCGTGCCGCTTTTTGCCCTGGAGGAACAGATAGCTTTGGTGATCCAATTCCGACTTGCGATGTACCAGATAAGCCTTCACAAAAAACAGATTCTTCACCAATGAGAAAAACCGTCACAAGCATTAAAACGGTGATTGATCCTTATTTCTCAATTCAGCGTCGAATCAAACTAGATGAAAACTATAAACCTGTACAAACTGATACTTCTGAAAGTAACAAAACAGAAATCGAGCCTTCAAACCCAACAGAATCTGAAGAAAAGACTTCCACCCAAACTAATCAGGTAGATCAACTAAAAACGGATGAGGCTAATAAAACTGAGGACAAAAAACCTCTTGAAACAGAGTCTGCTGTTGAAGCGATAAATACTGAAACCGTCGTTCCAGAACAAAAAGAAACTGTGGAAACAGCCAAAGCTACACCTACTCCTAAAGCAGCGGTTCGCAAAAAAGCCCCTGCAAAAAAGGCTACCCCAGCTAAAAAAACGGTAACGAGAAAAACCACCACACCGGCCAAAACAACAACACGCAAACCCGCGTCTACAGCAAAAAAACCGGTAGCACGTCGCAAGCGTGGGATTCAATTAAAGGACGACACAAATGAATAATATAAAACAAGGGCTATTACTAGCGTCACTATTTGGCTTCATGTTTAGCACTGCCTCTGCTGTTCAGGCTCAAAACTGGCCACAGCCTGAATCTGCTTACATGTCTTCTAACCAATCTCCGCAGTGGGTAGAAAATAGCTCTACACAAAACCATCCGCCAGCGATGCCAAATATGCAGCAAAGGCAATATGGCAATCCTCCGCCAAGACCATACCCTGCGCCTAATTATGGTTATGCACCTTATGGGCAGCCGTTTAACGGTCAATATATGCCGCAGCCTATGCCTTATGCAGGAAACAATGGTTGGGGAAGCTGGCCAGATCAAAACAACAACATGATGCCGTCTATGCCAAATATGGGAAATTGGTCGGCACCAAATATGAATATGGGTAACTGGTCGATGCCAGAAATGCCTGAAATGAACAATATGCCTGGAATGCCGAACATGGATAACTTTTCTATGCCAAGCCCAAGCTTTGGGATGCCAAGTCCATCGTTTAATACGCCAACGATGAACATGCCATTTTTTAACTAAATTTGAACGAGAGTTCAAACAAAACGGCCTTAATAGCAGGTCAGAGTGCTATTAAGACCTATCTAAACACAAAGTGGGAACTGGAACTCGGCCCCTTTTTGAAAAATTTAGAGTTCACATATACTATCAAAGGAGACTAGTAATGAGTATTAAAAAATTAGCTTTAGCGTCAATCGTATCTGCGGCAATCTTTGGGGCACAGTCAGCATCTGCAGACTGGTTCAATGCACCATGGGGTAGCAACAACAACGGTTACGGTAATGGTAACCAATATGGTAATGGTTACGGAAACGGATCTGGTAATCAACAAGGACAAGGTTACGGAAACGCTTACGGTAATCAACAAGGTCAAGGCCAGGGTCAAGGACAAGGACAAGGACAAAGTCAGGGTCAAGGCCAGGGACAAGGTCAAGGTAAAGGAAATGCAAAAGGTTCTTTTAACTTTGGTATGAGTGGTGAGTCGGATATGTCT
>JGI11705J14877_10000203_pt1 | contig 37570 bp, 27 predicted proteins | sample Etolaghawater15m_FD_14877 | JGI IMG/M metagenome (IMG submission 14877) | reverse complement strand
CTAACGACTAGTCCGTTATAGGACGTAGAGCTAAGTAGCTCGAAACAGCAAGCATCCTTATAGGATGTTGATATAGTCTACTCTATATAGAGATATATAGCTGCTTTAATTAGCGGGATAAGCTTAACGAACTTATCTGAATACAAAGGAACTTACAAAACTTACCTAGTACAAGAAGTAAATATGCTAAACCAATAAAGAAATGTTTTAGTGCTCCTAAATCATGGATTATGGTAGGAGCTGATTTTAACGCGTTAGAGGCAAGAATTGATGCATTGCTTACCAAAGACCCTAATAAATTAAAAGTCTATACAGAAGGCTATGATAGCCATTGTTTAGCTGCATATGGGTACTTTAGTAAATATATGCCTGATATTATTCCTAATGACGTAAACTCTATTAATTCTATTAAAACTAAATATCCTGAGCTTAGACAAAAAAGTAAAACAATATCTTTTGCTGCTCTATATGGAGGTACCTACCATACTTTTATGGATTCAGGATTCTCTAAAGAAGAAGCTATAGAAATAGAAAATAATTATCATAAATTATATGGGGTATCTGATGCATGGAAAAATTCTAAATTAGAGAAAGCAACTAAAACAGGATATGTAGAAATAGCTTTTGGATTAAAACTAAGAACACCAATTCTTAAACAAACCTTTCTTAATAAGAAAAATACCCCATATGCTGCTAGTTCTGAGTCTAGAACAGTAGGTAATGCTTTAGGACAATCATATGGTTTATTAAATAACAGAGCTGCTAATGAATTTATGAATAAGGTGTATAATTCTAAATTCGTATATGACATAAAAATAATAGCTCAAATACATGATGCAATCTATTTAATCATTAAAGATGATATAGATGTAATTTATTGGGTAAATAAAGAATTAATTAAATCTATGAAATGGCAAGACTTACCTGAAATAAAACATAGCCAAGTTAAATTAGGGGCTGAGTTAAGTGTTTTTTATCCAGATTGGTCTAATGAAATAATATTACCTAATGATATATCCAAAGAAGAAATACTTAAATTAGGAAATTCTATTAAGACCTTATGAATGCACTCCGTGCATTAGGTTGGTTTTATTAATTAAGGAGAAAGGATATGTACCCATATTTACATAAAGATGATGCTCCTATCTGTTACCGTTGTAATAATTTATTGTTAGACGTAAGAGATAATTATTGTCCCTACTGTAATTCCCCAATAGATTGGCCTGATTACATAAAAAAACAAAAGGAAAATAAAAAAAATGTTAGTAAATAAAACAAATATACCTATGAGTATAGCTGTATGGTTAGCTAGAGATGAATATGACCATAATTCAAATCCAAGTCATATATCTGCTACCTCAATACTTAAACCTACTAGAATGCTTATTCTAAATAGTAGAACAGATGCCTATAAAGAATTAGATATTAAAGATTTAATGCCTAGTAGATTAGGTACAGCTATACATGCATCAATAGAAAGTAGTTGGACTGAATTAGATAAAGTAAAAGAAACTCTTAAAGCACTAAATTATCCTGAAAAGGTAATAAACAATATAGTTATTAACCCTAATCCAAAAGAAGTAAAAGATACTGATATACCTGTTTATATGGAAATACGTTCTTTTAAAGAATTACTTGGATTTAGTATATCAGGTAAATTTGATATATTAATCAATGGAGAATTAGAAGATTTTAAATCTTGTAGTGTATACAACTGGATTAATAAATCCAACGTAGATAGCTATATCAAACAAGGTAGTATATATAAATGGCTTAACCCAGAAATAGTTAAAGAAGATTATATTAAGATTCAATATCTATTTACTGATTGGTCTGCTACTGCTGCATTAAAAGATAAATCATATCCACAATCCAGACATATAGAAGAAAAGTATCCTTTAATGAGTTCTTCTGAAATAGAACAATTTATTGAAAATAAACTTTTAGAAATAATTAGGTATAAAGATACTCCTGAAAAGGATTTACCTTACTGTACTGAAGAAGAATTATGGCAAAAGCCTACTGTATGGAAATATTATAAAGACCCAACTAAAACAGCAAGGTCTACTAAAAACTTTACTAGCTCAAGTGAAGCATATGCAAAGTTAATTCAAGATAACAATATTGGAATAGTAAAAGTTGTTGAAGGAGAGCCTACTAGATGCAGATACTGTAATGTAGTAAATTCATGCTCTCAAGCTAAACAATATATTGATAAAGGGAGACTTATTATATGATGCAAATATTATTTAGAACAGCAGTAAATTCTCTTATACCTAAAGCAATAGATAGTGCTTTATCTTTTTTTACAAAGAAAACTGATTTACCTAAAAAAAGAAAGAAAAGAGATTCTACTAGATTAACTCAGAGTATGTATGATTACATAATGTTAAAACATACCTTTTGGATAAATTCAGGTAAAAGATATTATTCAGAAAATACTCTATGTAATAACCAAAAAGAATTATCTGAGTTACTTAATAATGATTTAAAACTTAATAAATCAAGAAATTTTTATTGCTCTGTTTTTAATAAAAAGGTTGATTACAACAAATTACCTAAAGGAAAGGATGTATGAAAGCATATGAAGATATGGATTATTTTGAACCAGTAGAAAAAATAAAAGATATTTTAATAAAAAAGACTCAAAGTAATAGTCCACTATTTTTTAGAGTATTAATTAGTTATTACTTTACTGTTATTGCTTCTATGATGCGATGTAATATTAATACTCCAGATAGAGGAGAAATTCCTGTATCTATGTATGCATTAAATTTAGCTAATTCAGGTTTTGGTAAAGGCTTTAGTACTAATATTATTGAAGAACAGGTAATAAATGAATTTAAAGAGAAATTCCTTAATTATACATTTGAAACTGTAGCCAATAGTAATCTAGATAAATTAGCATTAAAAAGAGCTAATAAATATAATATTTCTCTAGAAGATGCTAAAGAAAAAGTAGATAAAGAATTTGAGTTACAAGGTAATCTAGTATTTTCATTTGATAGTGGTACTACTGCTGCAGTTAAACAAATGAGACATAAATTACTTATGGCTGATGCAGGAGCAGTTAACTTAATTATTGATGAAATAGGCTCAAACTTACTTAGTAATATAGAAGTTCTTAATATATTTTTAGAATTATACGATGTAGGTAAAATTAAACAAAAATTAATTAAAAATACAGTAGATAATAAAAGAAGTGAGGAAATAGATGGAAGGACTCCCACTAATATGCTTCTATTTGGTACTCCAGCTAAATTATTAAATGGAGGTAAAGTAGAAGATGAACTCTACTGTATGTTAGAAACTGGTTTCGCTAGAAGGTGTTTCTTTGGTTATCATAAGTCTATAGATAAGATTCATAATGTATCCCCAGAGAAAATCTATGAAATGATGACAGATACTACTACCAATGATTATATTAAGAAATTAAGCATAAAATTAGGTAATAGAGCTAATCCAATTAATTTCAATAAAACTCTTACTATTTCTAAAGATGTAAGCTTACTCTTAATAGAATACAAATTAGAGTGTGAAAAAGAAGCTGATAAATTAGCTGAACATGAAGAAATGAAGAAAGCTGAAATCAGTCATAGATACTATAAAGCACTTAAATTAGCAGGAACATATGCTTTTATAGATGATGCTTCAGAGATTACAGAAGAGTATCTATATAATGCAATAAAGTTAGCAGAAGATTCAGGTAAAGCTTTTAATGATATCTTAACTAGAGATAGACATTATGTAAAATTAGCTAAATATATTGCAGGAGTTCCTTATGATATATCCCAAGTAGATTTAATTGAAGATTTACCTTTTTATAAAGGTTCTGAATCTCAGAAAAGAGATTTAATGAATCTAGCTATAGCATATGGATATAAAAATAATATTATTATTAAAAAGAAATTTGAAGGAGGAATAGAATTCTTAAGAGGTGAGTCTATGGAAATCACTGATATGCATAAATTAACTATTTCATACAGTACAGATTACACCTATAATTATATTAATGATGTAGCCAAATTTGATGAACTACATAAGTTAGTTACTTTAGAAGGCTATCATTATGCAGCACACCATTTTATAGATGGATATAGAAATTCTACTAATTTAATTAGTGGATTTAATTTAGTAATATTGGACGTAGATAGTGGAATTAGTTTAGATACAGCTAAACTATTATTAAAAGAATATAAAGCATTATTTGCTACTACTAAAAGGCATACAGAAATGCATAATAGGTTTAGAGTAATAATGCCACTATCACATACAGTTAAACTAAATGCCTCTCAATATACTAAATTTATGAAAAATATATTTAATTGGTTACCTTTCTCTGTAGATGAGCAAACAGCTAATGTAAGTAGAAAATGGGAATCATTTAATGGAGACTACTATTATAATGATGGTGAATTAATAGATGCCATGTTATTCATTCCTGATACCAGAAAAGAAGAAGAGCAGAAAAAACTAATAATGGATACGTCTAAATTAGACAACCTAGAAAGATGGTTCTATCTTAATACTGATATGGGAAATAGAAGTAACCAATTAATAAAGTACGCATTAGTTTTAGTAGACAATGGGTATGATCTTAACGGAGTAAAGAATTCTGTTTTAGCTTTTAATGAAAAACTTAAAGAACCATTAGAAGAAGCAGAAATACACTCTACAATTTTAATTTCAGCAGCTAAAGCAATAGCAAAAAGAGACATATAATATGGAAATAATACTAGCAATAAAAGAAAATAGATTTAAAGATATAGCCTATCTACTACCAAAAGATATAAAAGTAAATGCGTATTACAATGATACACCTGATGCAAGTATCATTATCATAATACCGCATAACTCTGTATTAGGTTTTACTTTAGAAGAGATAGATACATTAACTAAATGGGTAAATTATAATCCAAAAGATTCCTGTATGATTATAGAATACACAGATAAAAATATAACCTCTATTGAATACTTGAACAATTTAGAAGAATTTAACTTAAAGGTTAAATGTGAGGTAACTATTAATGAGTAGTATTGAAAATAAAAATATTGTATTAATTACTGGTAAACCTAACACAGGTAAAAGCTGGTCTTTAATTAATCTAGAAGAACAAGAAAAAATTGCATATCTAAATACTGATATGAAACAAATACCTTTTAAGAGTAAATTATTAGAAAGATATATTGTTAATCCATATGATGTATTAAATGCGGTAGGAGATATTGAACAACACCCAGATATTAATATGGCTGTACTCGATACTATCTCTTTTCTTATGGATCAAGTAGAACAACAATATGTTTTAAATAGTAGAAATACACAGAAAGCTTGGCAAGACTACGCATCCTTTTACAAACAATTAATCCATGCAATTAAATCTGGTACTAAAGATTATGTAATTTTAGCCCATGCTAAAGATGTCATGAATGAATCAGAAATGATTATGGAAACTAAAATTCCTATTAAAGGAAGTATAGGCCATACTGGAGCAGAAGCAGATTTTTCTACTATCTTAGGTACTAAAAAAATTAGTATTTCTGAAGCAGAAAAATGGGAAAATGATTTATTAACTATTTCAGATGAAGAAAGAGAAGATGGAGTGAAATATGTATTTCAAACCAGAATTGATAAAAATACTATAGGAGAAAAAATGAGATCACAACAAGGATTATGGTCACGACAAGAAAAATATATCAATAATGATATTAAACAAGTTTTTGACAGATTACACACTTACTATAACTAAAAAGGAAATAATAAATATGAGTATAACAGCAAACTTAGCAATGGATGAAACTATTGAAGAAGAAAAAGATACACTAGGAGGAGGCTCTAAAGTACTAGATTCAGGTCTATATAGAATGAATATTGATACTGCCTACTTGGATACATCTAAAGGAGGTGCTTTAGGTCTGTATTTAACATTTAAGGGAGATTCAGGAGAAATATTAGATCAAACTCTATGGATGACCTCTGGAACTGCTAAAGGTACAAAAAACTTTTATGTAACCAAAGATGGTAAAAAACGCTATTTACCTGGATTCCTGCAAGCAGATTCTTTAGCAATGCTTACTACTGGTAAACATATTGCAGAAATCACTACAGATGACTTATTAGAAGAAAAAGTATTTAATGTCTATAGCCCAGAATTAAAAAAACAAGCTCCTTCTAAGAAACAAGCTGTAATGGAATTAATGGGTAAAAAGGTAATCTTAGGTATTATCAAAGAAAGAGTTAATAAACAAGTTAAAGACTCTAGTGGTAATTATGTAGACTCTGCAGAAGAAAGATTTGTTAATGATATTAATAAAGTATTTAATGCAGATAGTCAATTAACTTCTCAGGAAATCCAAAAAGGAATAACTGAACCTGTCTTTATTAAGAGCTGGGATGAAAAATTTACTGATACACTAAAAGATAAATACAATCCAGTACAAGGAGGACAAGCTTCTAATGGATTACCTACAGGTAATGCCTCTCCTACGCCTACAAAAAGCCTATTTAAGTAATTAAATGGCTGAGGCATACATTGGTATAGACCCCGGTAATAAAGGGGCTATATGCCTTTTATCTGGTGATTTAACTACTATTGATTTTATAGATAACTCTAAACCAATTAATCATATGGTTGATTGGTTAGAGATACATAAAAATAATTACTTTATAAAAAAAGTATTAATAGAAGATGTACATAGTATTTTTGGTACTAGTGCTAAATCTAATTTTTCCTTTGGGTTCAATACTGGTGTACTACACGGAGTGATTAAAGCACTTCAACTACCATTAGATACAGTTAACCCTAAGATATGGCAAAAATCATTTGGAATTAAATCAAAAGGTAAACTCATTAAAAAAGAAGTAGCAACCATATGTAATACACTATATGTAAATCCTTCTATATATGGCTCTAAAGGAGGCTTATTAGACGGTAGAAGTGATGCATTAGGTATAGCTACATATTGTTATCATAAATATAAATAAGGATATATTATGGATATAGAACTAAATGAAACAGAAATTAAAGAAGGACTCGCAGATTATGTCGAGAAACAAGGACTTTCCTTAAAAGGAAAAGATATTGATATTAATATAGTAGCTGGAAGAAGTAATAATGGCTTCAGAGCATCTTTATCTATCAGTCCTAGTAATTCTCCTAAAGTAGAAAAAGAAACAATACAAGAAAATAATACAGAAGAACTAGAAGTAGAAAAGGAAGAAAAAATTAAAGAGGAATCTACTCCTCCTCCTACAAAACTAGTATTTGGTAAATAGCTATGTATCATGAAAAATATACTGATAGCTATACTTATTTCTACTATAGGGGTATTAATTTGGACTTTACTAGTAATAATTAGTCCAGTATTAATATATATATTTATAACCTATATAATCTATCTAATTATAATAGATCATAAAGAGTGTTAAGGGGGAAGTGATACTCCCCCTATTTATTACATTCCAGGTACCCAATTAAATGCATGAAATCCTACTGCTTCACTAATCCTATCATTTACTGTATCTATTGGCCCATCTAATCTCTTAATAATATTATTAGTTATGAAATTAGATTCCACTATATCAGGTACATCCATAAATGCTTGTTGAGTTAATCCTATAGCTAATACATTTCCAGGATCACGTATAAAAGCTTTAGCTATTACTCTTTGGATTCTAAAGAAAAACTTAGTATACATTAATATACCATTATCATTAATCCATTGTAGTTGTGGACTAGTTAATGTATTGAAATCTACGAAAGTTTCTAATGCATCCTTAACAGCTTCATCTTGATTTACTTTATTAGTTTCAGTTAAATGCTTAATTAAAGCATACCTAGCAATAAAATCACTATATTGAGTAACTTTCTCTAAGAAACTACCTACTTCTGTATCAGGAGATAAAGTAACTTGTTTATACCCACCCACAATAGTTTCTTTTACTTTTGGATTAATATTTTTATCCAATTTTTTACGAATTAAATTAGCATTTTCAAATGTGATATTAAGTAACTCTTCTAATTTCTCAGTATCAGGAGATATATCATCAGCTATTGACTGGAATACACCTTTATCCAATAAAGGAGTAACAGGATTTATTTCTATCCTACTATTCAATTGAGCTAACCTAATTTCAAGAGCTTTTCTATTAGCTATTTTAGGATTACTTTCTAATCTATTAGCTAATTGATCTCTCTTATCCCTCAAACTATTATAGGTATTTAATGCCTGTATCCCTTCATACATATAAGGCAATACTTTATGCGGAGGAACACCTCTGGTAGCCAATAATACTACATTACTTAAATTATTAGCTATAACTACAGCAGGAGTTAAAATTACTGTTACATTTTTTGCTCTGGCTACTACCATTTGCCATAACTTACCTGAAATATGCCCTATTCTTTTGGCTGTAGGATTAATTCCTGTGCCACTTTTACTTTTACCTTTTAACCATGTATCCATTCCATCCACTAAAGATAACTTACGGAAACCAAATACAGTATCAAAAATATCTTGTCTTACTTTAATTGTACTGGTTCCCCAAATCTTTTGTATTTGGTTTCTGGTTAAAGCAGGAAGCATATCATATTGAGGCATTCCTTTTTTAATAGTCACATATTCATGTGGTTCATTAGAATAGTATTTATCAAAGTCTTCTTTAAGAAGTTTAAGTGCTTTTTCGTTATAATCAATTCCACGTTCTTTTTCAAGAATAGCTCCAAACATATTACCTAACGTCTTATTAGCTAAATCTCTTTTACCCAATAAATCTACTTTATTCTTTTCAGACATTATGTATCTAAAAGATGTTAGATTATCATTGTTATCAAAATTAGGTATCATATATGTTTTATCATAGTCTATTACTCTTTGTTTTGCTTGCTTGCGTAAAGAAGCAATACCCATTTTAGTTAATCTATTTAAATCTTCTCTACTGGTTTGTCCTACATTATCTACCGAATTATTTAAGTTATTCTCTACAATATTAGTTCCTTTACTTCTAGTATTATGCAAAGTAAATATGCCATTCATATATGGATTAAGTAATCCATCTCTACTAACATAGATATACATAGAAGGACTCCCCATATTAGAGTCCCCTACTGCTCTAGGTAATTTAGCTTTCTTAATATATCCTGCCTTTCTCATATTATCTTCTTCTGATAAAGAAGCTATCTGATAATCAATATGACTAGCAAAATTCTCTTTAGTATACCCCTTAATCATTCCATGCTTCTTATTACCAAAATTCCTTTCTAAGGCATCCTTCTTAAACATAGTATGAAAGTTTAATAACATCTGCACACCATTCTCTGCACCTTCTTCTATATCTCTGGCGTATTCATGGTTCATGATATCTGCAGTATCATCAAGAATACTCTTATCAGTAAATCTCAAAGATTCTAAGGTAGCAAGTTCATCAATTAAATCCTCTAATTCTTGTATAGGTTGTCCATTATGTAATATACCTATCTTATGTGCATTCAATAATTGCATCTCTAATCCAACAGTACCTTGAGCCATAAAATGACCAAGAGACTCTGCCTGCTGAATTATAAGTAAAGAATTAGCTTTATACTTACTCTTTATTTTATTCTGAATAGTACGAATATCTGCTTTAACTATATGAGGATTCTTTAATAATTTTATTATTCTATTCGCCTGTGCTTTATTATTTGGATCAAATATACTAGATATATCCGTTTTAAGTAATCCATTAGTTAATTTAAGCCAACTATCTTCTTCTAATGGATTTGTTTGATCAAACGCATTAGTTATCTGTGAAGTGAATATATTTCTTATATGCTCTCTTTGAGACTCAACATGCTGTTTAACTGCTCTAGCTAAATCAAAAATAGGAACATCTTTTACCTTTCCTCCAGAGATTTCATATATAAGTTTATAGATAGGATTATCCTTAGTCCATCCAGATTTATACATTACCTTATTAAACTCTTTCTTAAATGCATCAGAGGTAATATAGAAAGGTAATGCTAAAGGAGTAATTGCTATATTTACATATTTATTATGTCTAAACTTACCATTACTTAATATGAACTTTTCTGCTGCTTTACTATAAGGTTGCCATGCAAATCTATTTAAGTAATCTCTAATAGTAGTATTAAATTTATCTTGATAGTAAAGGTATGCAGCTATTCTACCTTCTGCAGCTTTATTAATTTTAGTTGTATTAGAGGCTAAATCATAAATTGCTTGATGAACATTTTTATTTGCATTCTTATTAATTAAATCACTTATCCAATTAATAATATTAAGGAACATAGCACGTACTTTACTATATAAAGTACTACCGCTTTTTACTTTATCTCTACTAGCATCTATGCTTTTAAGATGATTCATAAAAGTCTCATTAGACAAAGCAATAGTACCAAACTCATGTAAATGCCCAAGAGTCTTTTTATTATTAAATATATAGTTATATCTCTTCTTAGCTTTTACCATTTCTTCTGCATAAGAAGAACCAATAGGTATAATAACATTACCATTACTATCTTTTTTTAGTAAGTCTATTGGTTGGGTGTGTTGTTTTGCTTTCTGCAGTAAATATTCTAATTTATTTTGTATCTTTAAATTATTACTTATACCTACTCTCCAAATATTATGTAACATCTCATGTACATATACTTCCTGAGAAGACATTTCTGTATTACTAATATTAAGTTTACCTTGGTCAGAGGTATACATATAGATATCGTCATTAGGGCCACTATAACCCTTATTACGGCTAATATTTACTTCAGTAATCTTAAGGGATATCTTAGATAAAGAGTCCATAGCAGGCTTAATTAGGCCGTTTATTACATCTTTAAGATTCTTCTTATGTTCATAGGATTCATGAACATTTCCTACGTTAGTTAAATCATCAAATATATCAGATACAGTATCATATGTAATATCGTACTTATCAGCATGAGTAAAGTCATCAGGATTAAATACTCCTGTTGCTTCAGAACCTTGTTTATCTTGGTTATTGTTTTTGACTTCATTAATTATATCTTCTTCTGTTGTTTTAGAAGTAAATCTTGCAGCAGTTTTATCAGTCTGAGGGAATTGATCACTAACAATTAAATTATTATGCTTTAATTTAAGATTCTCATTAACCATTTCACGCATAGAACTGAAATCAGCAAATGTATCCTTAATACTAGCAGGAGACGTTATGCCCATATTAACTTGCTCATTCATATAAGCATCATTTGCTATATTATAGATATTTTTATCTTTACTTATAATCTCCTCAAATCTAGAAAGAGTATCATTAACAGCATCTACTATATTCCATTTCTGATGGTTTTCTGAATTAAGTGTATTCATTGTTTCAGTCGAATTAAGACTATTACCTATACCGTCTAATTTAGCATCAAATATATCCATAATATTATGCTTACCCATAGTAGGGTTAAGTACAAAAGCATCATAAAGAATATTTAATATAACAATGGATTTAACACCAATACTATCAGAAAATTCCATAGTATTTAAACTACTACTTAATGAAGAAGTTTCTTTAGTTAACTCTATTATATTACCTTCATTATCCACATCAAATTGCTGGTATTTAAACTTATTATTTCCTAAATGTACTTTAGCTTTAGTATCATTTTTATTTCTGGATACTTGGTTAGCTATTAATGCAGAGTCCTCATGTGACTCTGATAGAGGAGTTTTAACAGTAACCATATGTCCTTTTTTAAGCATATCTTGATGTATCTCAGATATAGCTTTCTGATTTAAAGAACCATGTTTCTTTTTATACTCACTAAATAAACGTCTTTCGTTAGCTTTAAAGATATGGTTTAATGCAGACATAGTACCTACAAGAATTTTCTTAGCATTCGATACTTCTTCATATTCATTCTCAAATGCAAATTCCATAGCTGCACCATATACAGCTTCAACTGAATTCCTAATGTTAGTAGCACGATAAGTCCTACCAAATTTATTAGGTTTATTCTTTAATTCAAGAATATCTGAATAAAATTCATCTGGTTTAACAAATAAACTTTTACCATCTACTTTTATATTTTTACTTATATTATCTAATTGTTCGTTAGATACAGGTAATCCAGTAGATATATCTTCTACTGCAATAACTAAATCTCTAATTTGTTTTGCTAAAGGTATTGCTTCCTCTGTTTGGCCTGACTCAACTAAGCTATTATATTCAATAGCCATACTAACTACTTTTTTCTGTAAATCTTCATATACTAAAGCAGATTTAGCCCTAGCTATAGCAACCATACCCGCATTATATCCATAAGTCATAAGAGGGTCTTTAGCAAACTGTCTAGCTTCACTAGTGATACTCCCATCAGACTCAACCAATGAACCAACAATAAGAGATAAATTCCTAAGTTTTCTATTTACTATCTCCTCAGTGTATTGATTACTTACCTGTTCTCTTTTAGCTTTAGGTGTAAATTGAGAGAAAGCTCTTAAAGGGGATATCTTGCTTCTTTCTACTTCTTTCTTTTCAGCTCCTACTAACTCTTTCATTTGAGTTTCTACAGTAGATAAACTTTTAGTAATAGCTACTGCCATAGCTTGGTATAAATCCCTATTACCAGGGATTTCTTTCCAATTTAAGTATGAATTAAATGTATCACCTTTAAAATAGAATCCTACGGCATTCATTAATTTTTTATATTTTTCAGTAAAAGGTGCAAATTCAAATAAGATATTGGACATACCATTGGTAACACCATCTATCTCTTTACCTAATTCTGTAGTAAAAGATTTCTCATTATTATCTTTAGCATATTTATATCTAGCATATGCAGATAGAGCAGCAAGAGAGCCTATATTCTCTTCACCTTTATGGGTTGCTTTTACAATTAATGCTTTCTCTTCACTGGATAAAGTAGCCTCAGTATCATTACTAATATTCTGAATTCTAATAATTATATCTGCAGCATCATTAAATAATTTATTATTCTCTATTTCAGCAAAGTATTCATGAGATTTTTCTAAACGGTTTTTATCTACTGGATAATCCAATAATTGAGCTACTGCTGATTTAAATAATAAAAGAGTATCCCCTTTGCCCATTTCAATATTGGTTTCCCAATTAGAACCAGATAGCATAAATCTCTGTAATTTAGAGGTTTGATAGTTAATAGTATTATTAGCAATACCATTTCTAAAATTACTCCATGTATTGTAAGTAAAATACATTAACTTATCTAAGTTAGTTTTATTACTTTCCATGTAATTCTTAAGATGTTCATATTGCTGTTCTAGTTGTCTATTATTAGCAATTACCCCTTCTTTTTGATCGAAAGGTACCTTCTCTATTTCTGCATCAGTTTTAAATCCAGCAGCTAATAAGAAAGTATCTTTACCCAGAGCAAAAAACAATTGCCCCATATCTTTATTTATCTTAAATCCTTTAGATTGTCCTGATTTAATATTCTCAGCAAATGCTTTAGGAGTAGAAGTTAATCCTATTTTACCTACTCTAGTTTTAACTTTTTCTACTGGTTCTTCTGATACATCAAGAATATCTTTGTCTATCCCTAATAGAGAATCAATTAATAAGTTATTCTTCTCATAGATATCCATTAATACTTTAGCTTGTTCAGTAGGAACTTGATAAGTGATATTCTCTCCTGAATCATTAGACTCTACTTCTACTAAATTTAATTTAACAAATTTTAAGTCAGCATCTAAATTACCAATTTGTCTAATTTCATTTTCAGTACGAATTTCATTAAGTAATCTTTGAGTATAACTAGTAGTCTTTAATATACCTGAACTACTTAAAGCAACTATTATCTGTTCACCAATAGAAGCAGATAACTTTTCTTTATACATTTCAGGAGCATCATTAATTACTCCTAGATTAATACTATTAGTTACTAGATTACCTAATCTATTAATTAATTGAGGTAAAGGTTTACCTACTGTTCTAAGTAGAGCAGCAGCCTCTGGAGTTATGGTTTCTTTACTATCCCTATTTAATATTTTATTAATTTCTGTATCAAAGTTAGTACCACTATATTTACCATCAGTTACTAACCAAGATAAAGTAGAGATAGCCATAGCATCTGATATTACAGAAGGTAACTTACCATCACTATTAAGAAGTAAAGTTAATGGATTATCCAAATAATGATAACCCTTTTTCTTTTTAACATTCCCCACTGTTTCTTGGATACCATCAGAGATAACTTTAACCTGTTTAGCAAAATTATATAAAATATTATAAGTATCTTCTGTAATATTAGCTTGGTCTATTATTTGTTCCTTAAACAAAGGATTAAGTACTCTTCTAAGTAGATTAGGTATCTGAGCCAATAATCCTTTAGGAATTTTTCTCTTATTAATAAAAGTTCTACTAGCTGATTTTAATTTATCTAAATCATCTCTGACAGGGCTATTATTAGCAATAGTAGAGTACAAATCACTCTTAGATAAACTCCTTGGATTATTAACTGATTGGCTAATAACAATATCTCTAATAGTAGGATACCCTACTTCTGGATTACCAAATAAATCTAAAATATCTTTAGCAACTTGTTTAAAGTCTACTTGTTCTTTATTAGCTTTCTTACTACGTAAACTATTTAAGAATTCTTCTACAAGTTTTTTACCTTTTTCTGTTGCAGGTTTCATAACAGTTAAAGCTAATAAATCCTGAGCAACTACAGAATCATTTAATGGTTTATCTTTTAAATTTAATCCAAAAGGAATTAATCTAGCATTACTATATTCTAATTTAAAAGTATCAATACCAATGGCTGCATTGTTAAATAACTTAATATTTTCTTCATCAAGAATACCATCAGAATTAACTTTAAATTGAGCTAATTCTGCTGCTTGAACATGATTTCCTAAAGCTATTCTATGAGCATCTGTTAAGGTGTTTGCATCAAGTTTAAGTAACTCTCTTCCAATAGAAAGAGTATCGGTTATCTCTTCTAAAAGCATTGCCTTAATCTGTTCAAGAGTTAATTCAGATTTAACTACTACTTCTTCTGCTTGTTCTTCCTGCTCAGTATTATTAATTTCATCTACTACATCTTCTTCTGTAACAATTTCAAAGCTTTCTATAAGGTCTTTCTTTTCTTCTTTGGTTTGGCTTGGATATACTTCTTTTAGTATTTCTTCTATAGAATTATTTGAATCCCATAATTTATTAGGAGGAGTAATACCTTCTGCAGTACTACCATTAGTAGCAATAATATAATTACCAGCTAAATCGCTATGATTTATTACTTCTTCTACTTTAACTCCTTTAGGTAATTTATCCTTTAAACCTTTATATACTTCTATAGAAACTTCTTTAAATGATAGAACACCTAACTCAATTAAATCAGCCATAAGTGGAACAAGAATATCTTTAATAGCTTTCTTCTGTTCTGGTTCCATCATATTACTTCTAGTGAATCCACTAATTAAATCAGCTAAATCTCCAAGCTTATTATTAATATTTTGTTTTAATTCGTCTTTACGGCTATTTTTAGGGGTTTCTAGGGATTCTTTTTTAAGAGTACTATCACTAGGGGCATTAGTAGATCGTGTCTCCTGAGCCTTAATAACAGGCTCTTTTTCAGCTTTAGAAACTAACTTAACATTCTTTAAAAGAATGCCTCTTTTACCTTCAATTTTAGTACCTTTCTTAAATAAGAATACTTTACCATCACGAATAGTAGATACAATTCCTTCTAAGTTACTTTTACCATAGCTAATTGTATCTCCTATTTTTATTTCTGATTCAGAAACAGTACTAGTATTTCCTTCTAATTTAACTGGTGTAACCCCAATTGCATTAAATACATCTAAAGTAGCTCTTTTTTCTATATTAAGAGCACTATCAGATAGTAAGCTATTATCTTTATCATTAGCTTTATATTTAGTAGCAATAGTTTGTTTTTTATCTGATTGATAATTATCTTTATCTTTATTAACCAAATGACTTAATTCATGTGAAACAATAAAGTCTTTTATCTCTTCTTCATTAAATAAAGATAAAGTACCTGGTAAATCTATACCTTCTTCTTTGAACATTTCAGTTAGAACTGACTTCTGTTTAGAAGCTTTATTTAAATTATTTGGATCTAATGCTGTTACATAATTAACAAACTCATCTTTAGAAATATCTTTTGCTACATAAATAGTATTTAAATCTGAATTATGTAATCCATAAACATTATTAATAGAAGCCCTATCAACTGTGTGTACAGTAAAAGTAGTATCTCCTATATTTATTGTTTCAGTTATTGGATTAGTTTTTTCTACTCTACTTATTTCTTTTACTTTACGCGTAATAGATGTATAACCCTTTTCAAGGTTATTTACATCTTTAGGAGAATCATAAGTAATAGCAGTATTACCATCATTTAATTTGGTTAAACCAGTAACCTTATATGGGAAATCTTGATAAGTAATTTTTCCATTTACTTTAACTTTCTTTCTAAAATAAACTGTATCTCCTACTTCAATAATATTTCCATCATTAGCAATATAATTACTACCAGTATTATTATAGAAAGCAAAAGAAGGTAATTTATTAGCAGGATCAGAAGTAATTTTGGCTAATTCTTTTTTAACTAACTCCATATTATTAAATATAATACTAGGATTCTTTATCTTAGTAGGAGTCTTATCTTTATTATATCCAGTAATATAACTCTTAAGACTAGCAGTTAAACCTCCTGTAAGTTTTCCTAATTCAGGAAATTTATTATTTTTAAATAAGCCATTTCTATCCATATATGCAATAACACTGGATTGAAACTTACTAACAACAGCTACAGCTTCTTTTCTAGAAGTTGCATTATTATTAGTACTAGTATTAATATTCTTTTTATCTTTTAATTTACTTAATTTATTTTGTATTTTTCTTTGTAATTGTTCTATATCTTTATAGGATACTGAACCAGTATTTACATATTCTGTAATATCATCTATATACTTAGATATTAAATCATTAATTTCATTCTTTATTGGAACAGTAGTTTCCGTATCTACTTTATTATCTAATAGTTTTTTAAATGGAATTATATCTTTCCTAAATGTATTAGCATTTTTATTTCTACCTTTTTTAGTAGAGATACCTCCTGTTCTTTTCTCTCTATCTTTAAAGATAGTACCTACTTCTTTTAATGGAGTATTAGGTTTAATATTTTCATCTAGTACTTTAGCTCCATTATAAATAACATCTAATGCACCTCTAATAGCTTTTTCTTCTTTTTCTATTGTTTTATATAAATTACCATTTTTAAAGTCAGCGTATTCAATAGATAAAGTAGCACTGTCTTTATTTCCATATCTTATAGTAAGAGGCTCTAATAGTTTATTAGTACCTTCTTCTGTTTCAAGGGCAGCTTCTGCTAATGCAGCATTAATAGTTTTTAATTTAGTTTGATGAGATTTTAAGAATTTAGTTAAATTACTAATATTATTTATTACTTTATCTGTATCATTAGAGATAATTCCTTCATAGGAACTTTCTAAATATTCTTTAAGACTTGGTTTATCTAACTCACTATAACCTTCTGTATAAATATCATTACTTACTTGATCTAAACTTTTAGCACCTTCTTTGTTCTCTTTTAAAGTTTTACGCATATCCAAAGCAAATTGTAATCCACGCTTAAATCTTTCATCTATTTCTTTATCTGCTATAAGAGCTTTAGCTTTTTCTTCTACTTCAGGAGTAATATCTTCTTCATTACCCATAATAAATTTAGATAATTTATCTACTGAAGATGTATCTTTTGCTTTTATATTTTTATAGTTATCTTTTACTTCTGCTTTAATATTTGCATCTATACTTGTTTTAAGAGCATTTCTTTCATTCTTAGCATACTCAAATAACTTACCTTGTTCTTGTATTTGAGTTTTCTTTTCTTCTTCAGATAAATTAGATTCAGCTATTTCACTTATCTTATTTTTAATATTATCCATCTGTTCATTTATTAATGAAACTTTTTGGTTTGGGTCTTCTATATCCAAACTATCTCTAATATTATTTACATTAGTATTTATATCATCTGTAAAAGTAACTGAATCTCTAGCCTGTTTTAATAGGTCTTCTTTTTCTGTTTCTACTTCTTCTGTAGTATTACTAGACTCATTAGAAGCATTAGGAGCCTCTTTCTTATTACCTAATGGGATACTTAAGATTTCTCTTAAAGATTGCTCTATGGGCTTATTATTAGCTTCTGAGATGTCTTTAAGAGTACTTCTTGTTCTAACATCCAAAGACTCAATTACATCTTCTATAGTACCCTTATCCACTAATGAATTTGGATTAGAAAGTAAATCTTTTACTTCTTTATTTAAAGTATTTTCTAAAGTAACTCTTACCTCACCAGTAGCTTTAAATACTTCTTTTTGTTCTTTGGTTGGTTCGGTACCATTTACTTTTTTATATTCTTCACTAATTTTATTAGCTACATCATTAGCTTTTAATTTATCATTTACTTTCTTAATAGGAGAAGTTACTTCTTTAATTGTTTTAAGGGGATTAGTAGCTATAGTAGTTCCTGCTCCAGCAACTGCTTCTGTAACAACATCTCCACCTAAATCAACAAAAGGTTTAGCTGAACTATATCCAGCATCTTCAGCAGTAGCTTCAGATATAATACTAGAAGATGCTCCCTGCATTCCTTCTTCAATAGTTTGAGCAGGAATTTCTTTAACCATACTTCTTTCTTTAAATCCTTTAGCTTCTGCTTTACCTGTACCTAATACTCTAGTTATTCCTGCAGCAACTAACCCTGCTTTAGCTGCAGCATCTGCTTTAGTACTGGCAAGTGATGCATCATCTAAACCTTCTTGTTTAAGTCTTTCTTGTACCTCTGGTAATTCTTTTAATAAAGAGATAGCTCTATCAGGGGCTACTCCTAAATTAACTAAATCATTATATTTAGGGCTTGTATTAGCAAAAAAATCCTGTAAGGATTCTTTATGAATATTTTCTACTTGGTTAGCGGCTCCGCCGCCTTCTGCAGAAGCGGTATAAGTGGCCGCACCTAACTCTGCTAATTGATTTTTATCAGCTTTAGTACTTACTTTAGTAGAAGGTTTACCAATATATTTTAAACCCTTAGCTGCTAATCCAGGGCCAAATAAATGACCTACATTCTCTCCTACTAATGCTGTAGTAGCCAAAGGATTATCTATTAAATCCTGTCCTGCTAACTTAGCATTCTGTAATTGAGTCTTTAAATAACCAATAGCATCATTATTAGATTCTTTTATATTTTCATTAGCTCTTTGATATTCACTATCTCTTCTTGCTTGAGAACCTTCAGCTACATTTTGCTGTTGTCCAATTAGATTATTACTATATAGATTATCCTCAACATATTTTTTTGTTGGTTCAATCATATTAAAGTAATCAGAAGGAGGTAATCCTTTAGGGCCGGGAATATCAAAAGGAAGAATAGATTCTATAGCTTTAGGGGCAGTTTGACTAAGAAAATTATATGCACTAGGTACGATATTACCTAAACCTTCTAATAAAGCAGCACCTGATAATGCTGACATACCAACAACATCCCCACTAGCTTCTTTCACACTATATGGATTATTTAATTCAGGTTTAGGTAGTTTTCCTAAGTTCTTTTGTTTTTCTGCTTTTGCAATAGCAAGGTTTAATGCTTTAGATACATAAGGGTCTTCAAATTGAGTTGCCATAATTTTTCCATAAAAATTAATTAAAATCTAAATAACTACTCTAGAGTAACTTAATGATTAATTTTAAAAGTATTACCACCTTGCATTATTTGTCTTATTTGTTCATTAGAAGGCGCATTACTATTACCATTTTGGGTACCCTTTCTAGCACTATTCCTATAACTACTTATAGCATCTTCTACAGCACCTTCTAAATCACTGTCAGTTACCTTAAACCAAGCATCACCGCCATATGTGGATAATATTTGTTTAAGGATATATTCTCTTTCAGCAAGAGTAGTATTAGTTTCATTCATTTTATCATGAATAACGCCTATATCTCCTGCATCTTTTCTTTCTCTAAAGTCTTTACCACCATATTTTTCAAGATATTCTTGCATCCCTGCAGTAGTATTTAACCTTTGTACTAAAGCTTCATGGTCTACTTTAGCTGTATATGCTGCTTTATCAACTGGGTTTAAATTTAATTGGTTTTCATAAAAACCCTTTACTTTATTAACTAAAGTAGGATTATTTGGATACTCATTTTGCAAATCACGTATTACACTAGGCAACGACTCAAATGTAAGACTTTGTGCTACTTCTGTAATTTGAGGTATTAACTTATTATATAATTGAGTAGATTGTTTCTTTTCTTCGGAAGTATTAAGTCTAGTACTTAACTCATTACTTTTAATAGTTCTTTCTGCATTTGTAGATTGTAACTCAAATACCTTGTTACTAAGTTGTAATTTTTCATAATCATTTAATCCAGTTAAATCTACATCTTTACCGCTATGTATCTGTCTAGCTAAACCAGTTAGATTTCTTTCATACTGTACAGGATTAGTTTTACCTAAAAATGTATTCTTTAAGTTAGGGTCTTTTACAGAATCAATAAAGCTGTTTACAGCACTCCAATCATTAGATTGTACAGCACTATTATATAGAGTATTAAACTCATTAACTAAAGGCTCATTTTCTTTAGCATTAATCTGTTTTTCTAACTCTAATTCAATTGATTTATTTTGTTTTTTTGTTAAACTTCTTTGTGCTTGTTCATCTTTAAAAGCTTGTTGTGCTTTCTGTAAACTAAGTAATTCTGTATTAGACAAATTAACTGTATCTTCTGGAGTAAGAGATTCTCCATTAAAAATTTTACTTGTTAAACCTGCTATATTAGCTTTATCTTGTCTTCCTATTACTTGCTCCATTAATGCCTGCTGTATATAAGGAGCTTCTTTACCAATATTACCTCTAATAACAGCTAGCTCTTCTGGACTTTTAGCTTGAGTTAAAGCCAATTTATATTGATCTATTACAGGCTTACTACTTCTTTCTAATTGAGACTGATTATAATTATATTCATTGGTTAATCTATTTTGAAGATTAGGTAAAGCACTCTGTTGAGCCTTAGCAACTTCATTAAAATCTACTTTACCAAATTCTTGTTCAATAGCATCAGATGTACCATATTGACTTATAAAGTTTTTAAGAGCATCTACATCTTGTATCTGACGTTGTTTAGCTAAAAAGTCTAAAGTTCTTTTATCTACCTCTTTCTTTTCGTACATATCCTGTACTTTAGCTTGGTTATTAAACGCATCAGCAATACTACTAATACCAGAAGTAATAGCATTATTACCACTGTATAGAGAAGATGTACTAGGTAAGTTTACACTTACATTATTCCATTGAGGAGATAAATTTGAGATAGCCATATTGGTATACCCTATTAATTATTAAGTAAAGTCTTCTTAAACTCTTCATCAGAAGTAGTTTTCCATGCATCAGGAGTAATATTTCTTCTATCTTGTCTAGCATTATTATATGCAAGCAAGCTTGCAGCATAGTTTTTATCACCCATTTCCATAGCATATTTAGCTTGTTTTTCAGCTAATTTATTTTGGTTATAACCATTATATGCTCCAAATAATCCACCTATTCCTTTCATAATTGACCCATAGCCTCTTAAGGATTCAGGGTCAAACCAATTAGAAGAAGGTGTATCTGCTGCAGGAGGCTTTACTCTAAAGTTTTCCATATAACCTGAAAAATCAGTTCCATACTGCATACTGGGATTTACTCCAGTATTTACTGTAGGGAAGTAATTTAATGGATTAACATTAGTAAAATTCATAGGAATACCATATTGCTGCATTCCTAAGACTTCATCTAATACATTTTTTGTAGGGGAATAATTCATTATATTATCCATATCTATCTCCTATATTTATTAAACTAATAATCTATCATCTATGTCAGAAATATAAGGTAAACTTATATTGTTCTTAGGTAACTTTAACATATTATCATAGTAATCTGATACTGATTGTATAGCTATTGCTCCAGGATTTGTAGTTAATGCTCTCTCATAAAATTGACTAGCAGTTTCTCCGGTAAACATATTAGTAGTTACTCTTGTTATATCCAAATAATCTATAATATTAGAATTATTAGTATTAAGCATATCATATGCATTATCTAATTCTTCTTGTCTCTCTTTATTTGTTTTATACCACGATTCATACTCATCTGCTATAGCTTCATTCTTAATTGCTGTATCTATATTAACGGCTTCTGTAGTTATATCTACAAAAGACATTAACTCTTTTACAGAAGGTAATCCAATTTTACCTGTGGTATATCCAGTATAACTAATATAGCCTACTAAGATAACTAATAATGCAACTTCTGCTTCTAATTTTTTTACTAGAAATCCTAATGCTAATTTAATAACAATGCTTTTTATTACTGCTCCTGCTATGTAATAAGCAGCAGCTTTTAAAGCAATTGTTTTTAAAGTAGCTACAGTAATAGTATTTACTCCTACTTGAGTAATAGCTGCTTTAACTGCTGCTGCCATAGCGGACTGTATACCAAGATAAAAATGATAAGCACCAACTACTAATAATATAGCTTGAACAAGAAAAAGAAAAAAGGATGTCTCATACCATTTTAATTTAGTTACCTGTTGTGAATAAATAACTAAATGTAACGCTCTTTGTAATACTTTTTCTCTATATAACTTAGGTAAAGATTCTATTGCTTTAATACTAAGAGGAATAATCATCATTTCCTGATAATCAGGCTCATTAGTTATATAGTGATATATGGTTTGATACCTTTCTCCTGCAAGAAGAGAATATGCATATAAAGGAGCTTCTATATGAATTTTAGTATAGTACTCCTCAGTATTTTGATATATCAGAGTGTAGGAACCGTCATTTACTGTTACTGTATCAGGTCTCCAATATGCACCTACATTCCCATCTGGATAATAGGGATCAGATGCAGCTTTCCATTCACTAGCATAATCTCCTACTTTTACATAAGAACTGTATCTACCATATTCTCTGGATACTGATACTTCTTTATATATTAAATCTAATCTAAAAGTAGACTCTTCTATAGTAAAGCTATGCTCCCCTTTAGATAAAGAATTTATGTTAGGAGGCATATGGGTATTTATGCAATCTGGAAAATCCCTATTTGCTTCTCCAGTACAATTAGGAATTTCTACATGGTTAGGAACATTAAAATAAGCATTAGTAGTAGTTGCTCCAGCCAATAAACCAAAAAATTGATATAAAGCAGCTAAATCATATTGATTTTTAGAAAACATATTAGTACCAAATAGTACATATGCTCCTTTTATATATTGTGCTCCTTCATTAGAATCTAATTGTTCTATGATGCCATCAATAGGTATATTAACAGTATCTAATAACCCTTTTACAGAGCTATATTCGTGATCAGATACGTTTTTAAAATCTTTTTTTAATACTGCTATAGGCATAAATTGAGCAATATCTATAGAAGTATCCTCAACTTCTTTTAATTCTTCATATTGAGGGTCTTCAATATCAAACATAAAAGGAGTTACTTGTCCCGGAGTTTTATTAAAAATAGCTTCTCCGTAATAGTATATTTTATTTAAGTCTACAAGAGGAATTTCATAAGATTCACTGCTTATGAAAGTAGAAGTACCTTTAGTTAAATTTATCTTATATCTATCATATAAGATAGCAATACTATTAGGTACTTCATAAGTAATTTTCTCAAATCCATAAGTATCACCATAATAGATTACAGTTTCATACCTATACCTATAAATAGTTTCTGTAAACTGGTGTCTATAAATAATGGTATCAGGAGCTGGAGGTTGTTCAAGTGTACATACCTTCACTGGCCCTTCTTCTCCCTCTACCGTAGTACATACTTTTACTTTTGGAGGAAGAGTAGGAATAACATAAGGCTCTACAAAATAAGTACCATCATAGCCATATCTAGCTCCATCAGGAGCTGTATATATTGGAGGTAAGTTCTCTCTTAAAAATACCTTTCCATAATGCTCTAAGGGGACATTACCGTATCTAACTGGTTCAATGTAAGTTCCTTCTAATCTTTGAAATAATTTATTTAATTTATGTCTATCAAGACCTGTTTCAGTTAATTTTCCAGAAGGAAGACCAAATATATACTTTTTCTTACCATAAGAAATATACTTATCTATATCTACTCCTAATCCAGAACTAGCTACTTGAATAATATTATCTACAATAGATGTTCCTTCAAAGATAGCCATAAAAACAGCAGTCGTTAATCTATTCTCCTTTTCATCTGGCATTAAAGGTAGAGTAGATACAGAAGAAGTATAAATCTTTTTCCCACTAAACATTGTTATCCTTCAGATTTAGCTTTCATAGAAGATAATTCCGAACCATAATCAATTGGATAATCTTGTACCCTTAAGCTAGTAAATGCTCCTAATGAAGCTCCTGCTGCAAGTACATCTGCTTTAATCTTAGCAGCTTTAATTAATGCGTCATCAGTAAATCCATCAGTCTGTGCTTGTATTAAATTTTTCTGCTTACCTATTACTCCTGCCGCAATTCCAGATGCAGGAACTCCTCTAAGAATATAATTATCCCCAATAGTAATCTCATCATCTATTTGTGCTCTTTCTATTAATTGCTTATGTCTAAGTAATTCAGCCTCTTCTTCTATTTTATCTGCTTGGTTATCTATCACATTACCTTGTTTGGTTATATTCTTAAGCTCTTCTTCAAGATTATCTACTTCTTGTTCAAGTTTAGAAGCTTGGTTAATTAAAACTTCTCCTTGTTTAGATATATTCTTAAATTCTTCTTTAAGATTATTTGTTTCTTGGTTAAGTTTACTGGATTGATTTACTAATACTAATAACTCTTTTTCTAACTTATTTATTTGAGCTTCTTTTAATCTATTTTCAGTAGGTAATACTGTACTAAGTTCATATAACTTAATCTTAGCTTCATTCTGTCTAATAATTAATTCTTGTGCTTTAATTTCTAATTCTTTACCTATTATAGATGTTTCAGCAATTATTCTATTAGTCTCAGCAGAAGTTTTATCTATTTGTTCTCTTAATAAATTTCCTTCAATACTCTTATTAGTAATCTCTGCATTTAATAAAGATATTTCTGTAGAAAGTTTATCTAAATTTCTAGATAAAATAGCTCCTTCTTTTTCTGCATTTAAAGTATTTTGTTGGATTAGTGCTATTTCTGCATTTGTTTTAGCAATATCAGCATCCATCTGTAATCCCTTTTTAGGGATTAATTTAGCTTCCTCTAAAGCTATTTCTGTTTGTGCTGAAAGTAATTCAGCCTGTTTATCTGCTTGCTGTTTACCCAATAAAAATATAATGCTTTGTTGTAATACAGCTTCTACAGAGCCAAGATATACTTTAGAATAATCTGATCCCTTAATTCTACCATTTTCATATTGAGTATCTAATTTCTCTTGTAAAGAGAACATTAATTCATCTAATACTCCAGTATTATTTGCTAAATCAGATGTTATATCTTGTACTGATATCTTAGCCATGTAAAACTCCTAAATTTTAATTATCTATACTACCAGACATAGCTTGTTGTTGTGCTAAATCTTTTAACTCTTCTTTACTTAATGGGTCTAATCTTTCAATAGAGAACTCATTAACTTGCTTAGCTTTACGTACTGTCATACCACTAGGTAATTTAGTATTAACGAAAATTGAACATTTTCTTTCTTTTAATTCCTGATAAATAATATTAGATACATGCCATGATTCTGTATTAAAAGGAACATATTCTTTAAATGTACCTAATTTAGCTGAACCAACTGAGATAATTTCACCTTCCCAATTCTTCTTTAATGGATTCATACAAGTAATTCTTACTCTTACTTTTTTACCTGCATCTCTAAAAGAGATTCTTCTAGTATATTCTTCATACTCTTTAAGAGTCATAGCAGCCTTTTTTGAAGTCTTTTTAGGCTGAGTAGACTTATCCCCTATCTTATCATTAATCTTTGCTTTAAGAGTCTGTATGCCAATATTAGGGCTATACTTGATTCCCATTAAATCAGCTCTCTTTTTAAGAACTGTTAATTCATCTTCTAATACTACTTCTTCTTCATTTTCATTACTCATTTTAAACTTCCTTATCTTTTTATAGAGGGTGATACCACTTTTAATAAAAATAAAAGCAAAGTCCTAATTAAAGGACTTTACTCTTTTTAGTACTTAACCATTAAATCTCAGCAATGGTCTTGATAATAGCAATACGTTCTGGACGTTTAATCATAGTTCCATAGTACCACTTAATTGAATAGAATCCTGTTTCACCATATGGGTCTTCAGGACGTACTGTTTCACCAGGCTTCTTATGATTAATTTTATACTTCACTGTTTTACCATCAGTTTGGAAACCAATAGTAGTAAATGAAGCATCACCAACAACTAACATTGGATAAACATTAAAGCGATAGTTAGTACCATCATGACCAAAACGGAATACATTACTTCCATCTGGATCAGTTACAGTAGCTCCAGCAGCTTCCCAATGCATCATTTCAGGAACAACAATAATACGGAAATCGCCTACTGCACCTATTTCGCCTTTAGCTACACTACCAGCAGAAGCATATTGAGCTACAGGAATAAATGCCTGATTACCATGATAGTCAGTCATACGCATTATAGTAGAAGTAAGCTCAGAACCAACATACATATAACGAGCAGCATTAATTACTTTAGTATCTATCATACGAGAACCAGAAATAAGCTTAGTATTCTTAGGACAACGGTTATTATCCAATTCAATAGAAAGCTTAATTAAGTCATTATATGTAACTAAATCATTAGTATTATCTGCAGCAAATGGAGATGCTAAATCATTACCTTGTAGCGTAGCAGAACTAGTAGCATTACCTGTATACCGAATTACTCCTGCACCATTTAACAAATCAATTTGTAATTGGTCTTCTGTAATTTCATTAGCAGCTTTAACAGATTCAGTAGTAATATGCATCAATAATTCTGGATCAGAATCAAAATCCAAAGATTCCTGAGTGTATTCATCAAAGAAACCGAATTTCTCAATAGAACCTTCTAATTCAATACGCTTCATACCTACACGGTTAACACGTCCACCATTTTCAGTAAGAGGAGGAATTTTACCACTAATGGTACCTACATCTTTAGATGAAGCATAAAAATTACCTGCATCTGCCGTATAAGTAGCAGCAGCAAAACGATAACCTAAGTCATAAGCAGAGCCTGCACCAGTAACACTTAATTCAGCATATGAATCATTAGTAGTACCTGCACCTACAACACTACTTAATAGATAAGTAACTACAGCTTGTTTTGCTTCAGCTAAAGCAGCAGCCTTAGTAGTAGCTAAATCTGTATCCCATGCTGCAGTACCAACAAAATACATAGGTTCGCCTGCACCAGCAGTACCAGATGCATCAGGAGGAGTAACTACAATAGTTGCCTGAGAAGTACTATTATCTCCTTGCCCAACAACACCATTTGCATCAATACCTTGATCATTAATATTTCTATCATCTAAGATAGGAAGATAATGAAACATTTTAATGGTTTTACCCATATTCTTAGGCATATTAGTTACATCAGCTAACTGGCCAAAATAGGCTTCTTTAGCCGCTTCTACTAATGCTTTTTTATCAAAGAAATCAGTTCTAATCTGACTTCCAATTGAAGATGGAGAACCTCCAACAGGATCGTTATAAATCATACTCATTTTAATCACCTATATTATAAATATTTACTTAAAGTTAATTTCTCAAATTCTTCATCTGATAAAGATAAAGCATTTAAAGAAGTATTATTTGTTTTATTAGCAGTACTCTTTGTACTACTGGCTGCTTTCTTCTTACTTTTAATTTCAGAATTAACTTTACCAGTATTACTACTACTAATATTTCTATTTTGTTTAGCAGTCTGGGTATTTGGAGTATTAAAACCACCATTTGCCTGTATAGCATCCCCAACTGCTTTGTAAGCCTCTAAATCGGATAGTCCACTGAGTCTTCCTAACATGCGTTCTTTTTCTACAACATCATTAATCTGTTTATAGATACCTGTTTCCATGTGATCATTAATTATCTTAATGATTTGAGGAGTCTCTAATAGAACTTGTTTACTTCTATCATCCCACTTATTGCCTATAACTTCGATAGTGCTTGAAAATGAAGGACTATCCCTAATTTCATCAAGGACTTCATCCAGTTCCACTTCTTTGTCATTAACATTGTAAGTATTCGGAGTATAATTAGTACTATTTTCCGTATCAATATCTAGAGGATCAACACCACTATCAGCCATAAACTTAGCTATAGCTTCTGGATTCTTCTTATCCAAATCTATAAGAAAATTAAGTTTATCTTCTTCTAATAGGCCGTTCTTCTCTAACATTTTAATAAGCTTCAGGTTAGGCTTTAATGCCTCCATCTTCTTATTATAATTAGCTCCCATCTTCATTAAAGATAATGCTTCGTCTACATTACTAACTTGCATCTCTCTATTGTTAGCTTTAAATGGTGCTAATAACTTCTCATATTCACTTTTATAATCAATATCATTGCTAGTATCACTACTAGGTAATTTTTCATTATCTTCTTGGATATGAGTAGTTTTCTCTTCTTCAGAAGATACATCAGATGTATCTTGCTGATAATTTTCGGTATTGGAGCTATCTTCTGTATCTTCTTCTTCTTCTTCTGTTACTTCTTCATTAGAATCTTCTACAGAATCTTCTTTATCCTCTTCTGTCTTATCAGACATATCTGGAATAGGGGAATTAAGGAATTCTTCATCAGACATTTCTAATAAGTTAGTTTCATTCTCTTCTATTTCAGTTACAGTATCCATATTAAACTCCCTCAGCTAACATTTCTTCTCTAGTTTGCTGATCTTCTTTTAAAGTTTTAATAGATAGCTTACCCATATGAATAACTGTTCTGAAATACTGCCTTAACTGTCCAATAGATATAATAGCTTTATCTAACATATCTTGGTTTTCAGCACTAGCCATATTTGGCTCTGCTTTCATTAAAACAAGTCTACTGGCTTCTTTTTCAAAGTAACCTTCATTAATTACTTTAATAAAATCTTTGTTATCTGTTAACCTAAGCAAAGCTTCCATTTTTTCAATAGATTCTTTTGCGTGATTGATATTTAACTCAATTATGTCTAAATCTTCTTCCATTATATACTCCGTGTCCTCCCTCTATCAAGAGGCGAGATTTCTAAGTTAAGTGGCGAACCACAAGAAATAACACTATTAAAAGTGCTACTGTAAATCTTTATTCACTTTAATTACTATTAGATTTACTATTTAATTGTTTAACTCTTTCTTTTAGTAAATCATTATCATATTTTTGTTGGCTCTTTAATAAATCTCTCTCATGAGATTTACCTGATTCTTTCTCTAAGAAGTCTAAATCAACCATATCAGCATTTGACTTAGCTAATTTAGCTTTAGCCAATTCAGACTGTACTTTAGCTTTCTTAAGCTCAACATCTATAAAGTTTTCTTTACCTTTAGCAATTTCATTTTGTACTTGAGCATTCAGTAAAGCTAACTCTAATTCTTTCTGTTTTTCTATCATTGGATCAGGCTGAGGTTGATAATCCAATATCTTCTTAGCAAGAGTAGGCATTTTCCTAAGTTTAGCTATATCTGCTAATATCATCTGGCTCATAGAAGGATCCATATTATTACCCATAGTCTGCAGCATAAAGGCAAGTTCTTGAGCTTTTTCATTATCAGCTTCTGCAGTACTTATAGATAATTTCAAATCAAAATTACCTGATAAATCATCCCTTCTTATAGTGATAAATTCTTCATTAGTAATTCTTATTACTTCTTCTTCAGAAAGAAAAAGAGCATTCATACTAATAATCTTTCTTCCTATTTGAATAATGCCTTCACCTAGTCTACGTAAAATACCTAATTCTCTTTTACTTGTAGCATCTAAAGCACTTCTAATACCTGTAGCAGTATTATGTGTTAAAGTAAACTCTTTGCCTACAGCGTATAATTTATCTGCACTATCTACAGTTAAACAACGCATTAGTACCTTATCTGTCTTAACAATATTGGTAATACGATAGGTATTATTATGTTTAGGAGACTTATATTTACTAGCTTTTCTAGATAAATAGAATGGGTTATCTGATAAAGTAAATCCAATCTCATATATTGGAGTATTAGCTTTAATATCTAAATTATTTTTATATTTAGATTTACGTAAATTTAATTCATTAACAGATAAATACTTACTAATTTTAGGAATAGTTCCCATAGAGTATAATAATCTAATTACATCATCTTTTAATCTACTCTCTTTTTGATAAAATATATTAAAAGCCCCTGAATGAGCATATCCACCAGTATCCATTAGTCCACGTAAAAGATCTAATTTTATATAGTAGTCAGCTTCAAAATATTCTTCAGGAATATGCTTTTCTCCACCATATCTTTTAAGAAAATTATGGTTACGTAACTTTGTATGTAAAGTATTTTCATTAGGTAAGTATTGACCTGTTTTACTATCTTTAATATTACCTGAACTATCCATAATATCATAATTGATAGCATTACCTGAATTTTGAGAATTTCCTTCTGAAGATGCATATCCTGCTTGATTAATTCTATCCAATATTTCAATATCTTCTGTAGTAAATCTAGCTCCATAAGAATTACTATCTCCTAACCATACTCCTAATGTATAGGGGTCTATAGGAACATTAGTTTTAGTAGTTCTAGGACGATGCAATCTAGGAATATAGATATTACAATTATCTCTATCGGAATATTTATTAAAGTAATCTGCTAGAGTAGCCGTATCTACAGTATGCCATTCTCTAAGTTTACGATTAGTACCTGTAACTTTTACAGTCCATAAATGCTCAATGCCTGACTTAATAGTAGCTCCATTGCTAAATGTGATATCAAAAGCTGCTTTAGGGTATTTAATAGCATGTGCTTTAACTACATTAGTAAATCCCCCATTAGATGCAATAATAGTATCACCATCTACTATCTCTCCCATAGTCTTAAAAGTACCATTAGACATAGGAATAGGAGTATTAATATCAAGCATATTTCCTAATGCTTGTCCTGATATTCCACTAGAAAATGCTTTAACGCCTGTGAGACTTTCTGCTTCAGCATTTTGCATATTAAGCATTATTTGAGCAGACTGAGGTATCTCAGGATATGTATGCATATAGAAACCTTGTCTAGGGTCTACACTAGCATTAAATTCATAATCCTCATTATTTTCAAATCTTCTTTTATTAGTTAAGTCTAATGCATCTTTACGGATACCCATTTGTCCATTAGCACTACGACCCATAATATCTATCATACCTCTGGTCACAGCACCTATTATTTTTTGGTTATCTAATAATAATTCACCATCAGGCTCTCCGTATATACTTCCTCTTACAGGTAAATATTGCGCTAAGACAAATGGTAATTTTTTATCAGGAAAAGGATTCTCCTCCAAACGAATAAAAGTATCTCCAACAAAGGTAGCAACAATAGGTTTAACTATTCCTGTTCCATCTATATCCCAATATCCCCAATACTCATATGCAGTAAATTTCTTACGAGGTTTATCTTTAAAATTAAAAGAGGTATTAGATGAATTATTACTTAATGCTGAATCAGGTTCATTAAGGATACTATTATTATCTATATTTATTTTATCTAAATTTGAATACTTACCATCTTTCTCTAATTCAGATAAAGAAGTATCAAATCTATATATAATAAAACTAGCTTTAGAAATATCACCATTACAGGTTGGGTCTATAATTACATCATTATAATTGCATATATCTAATGTAGGCTGGTTTTTAACGGTTCTGAGCTGTTTTTCTATAGTAACCCCTACTTGCACCCTTTCTATAGGAGAAATGCCCTGAGAAAGCATTTCCTGCGCTTTTAAGGGGTCTTGTATAGGAACCATTGCATATTGAGGAACTTCTACCTCTATTTCTTCTTCTTCAAAATCCCATCCTACTCTTACAACTACTGAACCTTCATCAACAGCAGTACGTATATATTCATCAATAAATTTTACTTTATTTAATTTAGTATTAAATTGGTTATTAAGAACTAGAGCATTTTGTGCTGCAGCTTCTTTATCTTCGTATGATACTGGATCAATATTAAATACATCATCTGTACTTAAAAAAGGCTCACTTAATGAGGCGTATCTCCATTCTGCCTGTTTTCTAATAAGTCTAGGGACTACAGAAGACCTACCTTTAACTTCAGGTATTTTAGCTGAGCCAGTAATATTTAAATTATCTAACCAAGTATTAACCTTAGTAACATGTGTATCATGAATACTTCTAGCATCTTCTAAATCTTGTTTTAAATCACTTGTTTTAGGAGGATTTTTCCATGAAGTTAATTTACTATCTTCTTCCTTAAATGGATTTAATTCATTTAGATCATCTAGTTTAGTATCTTCAATGGTTATATCATTATCTTCCATATTTGGTTCCATGTTTATTAGATAACTTTTAACATCATAGGAATAATAGTAGTCTGTGTCCTAGATACATCTGTACTAGTAATAGAGCATATTATTTCATATGTACCTGCTATTTGAGTATTCAATTTAATAATAGCTTTATTATTAGATATAAAATTCTCAAATGAAGTAATCCCTTCAGGTAATTCCCAAGTAGCAGTTAACACTTCATCATTGGTTTTACTTAACCAATTAGTAAAATCAATAGAATAAAAAGCATCTTCCCCTACAAATGCATCAGGCCAATGAATACCGTCAGTAGCAGTATAGGTATACCTTTTTATTTTCATCCTGCTGTATCTCCAGATACACTAATAGTAGACGTATCATTACTTAATGCTGCAGCTCCTGCAGTAACTTCTCTTTTTAACCATACTGCTTTAGTACCTAAAGGAGGTAAATCTCCTAATGATATTGGAGTATCTACATTTGATTCAAATGCAATTCCTGTAGGAGCAGTTGTTTCATTATTTACTGACTGCTCAGTACCATTTATAGCACTTGTTCCTACTCCAATAGAAAGAGTAGTTTCAGGAGCTATAGTAGCTGCTGTAATACTCATAGACGCATTATATAATGTAAGGGTAGTATGAGTATTTTTAACATATATACATCTATATTCTGTATCTCCTAATACAGCTTCATCACTACCAATAGCATCAAACAAATTATGAAGAGTATTAGATACAAGTTCAGTTGCTGTAATTGAACCACCTAAACCATTATTTGATGCATAAAGTTTAATATCATCTGAAGTAATTGCCATTATTCTTTCCTTATTTTAAATAAAAAGTTCTATCTAGAACTGGATATACATATTCATATGGAGCAGTAGTTATTGTAGTATTACTCTCTAATTCCCAATCTATATCAAAGAATATAGTAATATCATTTCTTAATTCCCAATTAATAGTAACAGGTTTATTACCTACAGAACTATATATAAAATAATTAATATTAAAAGAATAAGGATTAATAGGCTCAGTTATTACTGATCTACTAATAAAACTATATGTAACATTATTATATATATTATAGTTTATAACCAATTGTTTATTTACTGTTTCATTAAGAATAATATAACTATTAATAAATTCACTATTTATATTACTTAATATATGATAATTATTAATATATTCTTTAACTATATTATTAAGTATTCTCCATCTATTTTTAAAATTATTTTCTGATACAGCATTAAGAACATTATATTTAATAATACATTCTTTAGTTACATTCATTAACCCTTCAGTAGTACTATTTCCTACTGAAGATGATCCTAATGCTTCAATACCAAATGCCATATCTATTTACCAAGTATAGTAATCAGAAGTCTTATTAGGAGTTCCTAAATAAGTACTTTGATAATGTAATTTAGCAAGATGAAAATATGCATCTGCACCATAAGTATCATTTGTATGAGTAGCATCTCTAAATATTCTAGCAATGATAAGAGTATCAGGTATAGGTGCAGCTATTTTATTAATATCATTTACCTCTACAATTTGATGTCTACTATCTATTTCTTGAGCAGCATCTTCTAAATAAATAGTAGAAGAAGAATTAAATGTTTGAGTATTAGGAGTAGCCATAGTGTACTCTATGCCCCATCTAACAGTACCAACTGTAGCGTCACTAGGACTCCAATGAATTAAAGGATATAAATAAGAACCAACATCAATATCATGTCCTATATTAAATATAACTCCAATAGATTCTTCTACAGTACTATCAAATACGAATGAAGTAACTCCTCCGGTAATAACCGCAGTCCCTGCGGTGTTTGGAGCAGTAATTATTCCTACTGTATCTTTCCATACAGGAATATGTGTAGTAAGACTTTGTGTTGTAGGAGTAACCATTAATAACGCAGTACCTGATAAATAAATAGCACTAGGAGTATTATTAGAATAAATACCATCTATTATGGTTTCAAATATAGTATCTCTAGTAATAGTATTACTAGCTGAAATATAGGTACCTATACCAGACTCTCTATTATTACCATCAACTAATGAATAAAATATCTTATCTCCATCTGAATATGCATTGCTTATGCCTGTAAATCCATCTTTTGGAGTAGAAAGGATAATTGCTCCTATACCTACTGTAGTAACATTTTGTTTAATCCAATTAGCTAGCATCACATATTCCTATTAATATACTGTTAAAAACACTACAGAAACATCTGTAGCTGATTTAGTATTATACCTAGAAGTAACACCTATTTTTATACTAAAAGTTCCTGACTGCTTACATTTTATTTTACAGTAAGCTATATTATCTTCAATATAAGTATCTTCACTTTCTAAACCAGTAGGTAATACCCAAGACACATTATCCACTACTGCCGATGGATGTAAAAGAACATTTGTTACATCCACAGAATAATATACATTATCTCCAACATCAGCATCAGCAAAATGTTGTCCATCTTTAGAAGTGTATGGTTTATACATTCTCATAATCTATTTCCTATCTTATTTTATACTAAATAAAAAGGAGTATCTTTATTTTTTAATATAAGTCTTATTACAACTCTTGGCATATAATTACTTTTTATAAACATAATTATGCGCCTGATGTATAAGTGAAACTAGCTACTGAAACAGTATCTCCTGCACCTATTTCCAAAGAAGACAAATTCAAATCTGCACCTACCATACCCACTGTACCTCTAAATACCTCAGTTTCATCTCTGTCAACCACTTTAAATAATGCTGCTGTACCACCTGTAGCTGATGTATCACTGGTTATTGCTGATGCAGTTGCTACTCCTGCTACTGATGCACCAAAAGCAGGATTACTCATATTTAATGTTGCAACTTCAACATCACCAGATGTCATAATAATTAGTCTGCCTGTTGCATTTGTTGTACCTACATCAATTAAATCTACTACAGCATTTACTGCTGCATTTTTAGAGGCTGTTGAACGTGTTATAGCCATAATTTATTACTCCTATTAATTTTTATTAAGTTCCTATTACTTGATAATAAAGTAACATTTCCATCTCTACTATCTAAATTAAATGTATTATTTCTACCAATTAAATTAAATGTATTATTTCTACCGCTAAGACTAAGTAATCTTGCATCTGCTATAATTAAAGTATGTTCGTATCCTGTTACAGTAACATCCTCAACTGTTATTATAGATGAACCAACAATAATTCTATTTGCTGTAATCCCTGTTGTGATACCTTCAATGGTTACTACTGAATTACCTGTTACTATTCGTGTTCCAACTGCTGATATATTTATATCTGTAATGGTAGCATCAATGGTTCCAGTTACAATGTTACCTAATACACCTATAGCAGTTACTGTTACATCATCAATATCACTGGATATTATACCAGTTATTTCTCTTATACCAGTTGCAGAAACCGTTACATCTTCTGTTAATATATTAGCGATACCTGTTATTTCACCTAATATACTACCAAGTACAGATACAGCTATATCTTCAATAATACCATTTGCAACACCTGTTATTATACGACTACCAGTTGCTGATAAGGTAACTGTATCAACTACACTTACGGAGTCACCTTTTATTTCTCTGTAACCTGATGCGGAAACAGATACATCTTCAATAGTGTATGCTGATGTGCCTGTTACCTCTCGCTCTGCAACTATTATGGTTGTAACTAATTCAGTTATTGTATTTGCAGTACCTACTATTTCTCTTTCTGCTATCGCAGATACCGTTACATCTTGAACTGTTACGGATACATTACCAGTGATAACACTACTAACTACTCCAGTTATTTCTACAATGACATTTTCAACTGTAACATTTGCTGTACCTGTCTTTATAATAATACCTGTAGCGTTGATTGTTACGTCATCTACAATAACCGCACTTGTGCCTGTGACAGCTCCGCTACCAGCAGCCGCACTAAACAACGCTGCATAAGCTTGCTCTTGTACGGTCTTTACGGGCTTTAGGAATTGATAGGGGTCTTGGTGTAGTGATTGGATTTCTTCTGCTGATAAGGCTCTATCCCAATGATAAATATAATTAAACTTATGCGATGCGGCCTCTGTAAATATTGTTGGTGTGATTGTTTTGGTTCGTATGCCGATACATTTCAATGCCCCATCATCATCTAAGCTGCCGGGGTTAGTATCCACGCCATCTTGCATACCGTTTAAATACACAACTACATTATTTGTACTTAATGTTTTATTGTGTGTGCAGCCGACTGTGTACCTGTTGCCTACGGTTAATGCTGTTGATCCTGTTGCAGGATCATTAGAATTATTGACAAACGGTATAAACTGAACATTATTAGTGCCTGATATTCTAAATTGCCATTCCCTTTTGTTGGAGTCATTGCTGTCAGCAGAATATATTTGTTGATTTAGTCCTGATGATCTTAAAGTTATATCTGCTACTACAGATAGCTCGCCATTATGCACACTTTTAGTTGATGTATATGCACCGTCATTGATTGGAAATGACAGCGAAGAATCTACAACTAAATTACCAGTGCCATCTAATATCGAATCCCCTCTTAAAGTCACTTTTTCGTGACTGACTAAATCATAAGTGTCATTAAATAGATAACACCCCCTTAGCCCCTCCGCTAAAGGATGACCCCAATCAATTTCTACTTGGCCAATAGGCTTATTAGGCATTGCTTAAATCCACGCCGTAGTAAACTAATGCGCTACCTGTGCCCAGTGCGTCATTTGAATTATTATCAACATAAAATTTAAAATACTTCGGAAGTTGATCAACACGAATGACTTTTGTTGATGTTGCTGATTGTGTTAATGTCACGCTGGTTAAAAATAATGGATCGCTTGAAAAATCGCTGTTGTCCGCTGAACGCACAAGATATACATCTAACGTACCACTCGTATGGCTTGCGCCTGCAACAACTTTGATCTCTAAATCCATGGCTAGAAATTTATTAGTTGAGTTATCTTCTGCGCCAGAAGTTGAAACACTGCCCGACGTTAGCCCATCAAGTAATGTACTCCATGAGCCAGCCGTGTTGGCTGTTGCGTCATATACC
>JGI11705J14877_10000201_pt1 | contig 37794 bp, 33 predicted proteins | sample Etolaghawater15m_FD_14877 | JGI IMG/M metagenome (IMG submission 14877) | reverse complement strand
TTAGAGAGTTCTATCTCATCATCTAAGCGAACCATCACACCATCTATCATAGCACGCACGTAACCTTTATGGACAAGAGATTCCAGCATATCCGCGAAGACACCTTTTTTCTCTCGCACAAGCGGTGCTAAAAGAACTAACTTTGCACCCTCAGGGAGTTTTGCCACTTCACCTATAATATCTGCAGCAGACATTTGAGAAATAACCTTATTGCATTTATGGCAATGCTGCACTCCCACACGGGCATAAAGAAGTCTGAAATAATCATATATTTCTGTAATAGTTCCTACAGTCGAACGTGGGTTTTTAGAAGTGGTTTTTTGATCAATTGCTATTGCAGGAGTTAAACCTTCTATCTTATCCACATCAGGTTTTCCAACACGGTCTAAAAATTGACGTGCATAAGAAGATAAAGATTCCATATAACGACGCTGACCCTCGGCATATAAGGTGTCAAAGGCAAGAGTCGATTTACCAGAACCACTAAGACCGGTCATTACTATCAGTTCATTTTTTGGTAATGTTAAATTGATATTTTTTAAATTGTTCTCTCTTGCGCCCGTTATAATTATTTGATCATTTTTGTTCATTTAAACCTCTAAAAATATTCTATTTATTAAATATAAGACTATCAAGAAGTAAAAACTAATCAATAACCTTTTTTGCATTACTTCATTCACTTTATCTTTTAACACTATACCTGCGTACACCCCAAATAAAGAGACACTACCGATAATAACTCCACTCATATAGTCTATATCATCAGCCAAGGAATGAGAAATCAATCCTGCAACAGATGAAAATACTACAAAGAAAAGTCCTGCTGATATAGCCTTTTTTAACGGTACATGCAAAAAACCAACCAGTATTGGCACCAAAATTATACTTCCACCAACTCCGATTGTCATACTTATAGCACCTAAGAAAAAACCTATAATAAAAAGTAAAACTTTATTCACTTCCTTTTGTACAGAATCTTCTTTTGTTTTAAAAAAGAGTCTTAAAAGTGCAAATATAGCAAAACAAAGAAAAATCACTTCTAATACTTCATCATTAAAGCTAGAAGTTATGAATCCACTAAGGAGAGCTCCAATAAAACCACCCAGGCCTATGACAAAAATCATAGCCATATCAAGTGTGCCTTTTTTATTATTTAAATAACTTCCATATACTGAACTAAAAACCATCTGCACAACAGATATACCAATCGCTATTTTCGTATCATATCCGGCTAAAAGTAAAAGAGGCACTGAGATAGTCCCTCCTCCAATTCCAAAAAAACCAGATAATAAACCAACAATCAAACCGAGTAAAACTAATTCAAGCATTCATAACCATATTTTTTAAAGATTGTACTAAAATAGCCTTTAATTTAATATTGTATTGATATTTATAAAGTATAATTGATTCTAATAAAGAGTTTTAAAAGGGTTAGTTATGTTAAAGACAATCATTGAAGCTTCTGAGAACTTTTGTATTCACCAGATTCGTAAACCTCATGTATTGCATGACAATGTCCAAACTCAGAAAATACTTATTGCTTACATTGATATAAATGCACAAAGTGGAGAGAAACATCGTGTATATGTTGGCTCCGATTCGAACTTTATGCAAAGAATTTCAAAACTCTTTCTTGAAGAAGATGAGAGTGATGAAGCAACCCTCATAGATATGACACTTGAAACTGCTAACCTCATTGTTGGTAGTGCTAAAGTCATTGCTGAGGAATCAGGTATCAATACTTATACAATAGATACACCTCATTTTGAAAAACATGATGTATTTGATTTTGCATACGATGAAATACAATATATTAAAATTGACAACGATCTATTATTTGTTGCCATCAAGGAACTACATTGAGTAAAAAAAATCGTTATAGTTTTATAGACACTTCCGTACCTTACAATGAGACAGAAGAATTATCATGGATGAACTACTCAGGTTTGTTAGATATGGAGGTAGAGTTTGTAGCTGATCTAGGTGAAACTGAGGCAAGCGTCAAAGAGATACTTAAATATGAAAAGGGGACTATTATAGATCTTAAAAAACCAGCGGGTGAAAGTGTTGAGTCATACGTAAATGGCCGAATTTTAGGAAAAGGTGAAGTAATGGTATATGAAAAAAATCTTGCGATTAGAATTAATGAAGTTTTAGATTCAAGTGCGGTTTTATACCACCTTGCAAAAGAGAGAGAAGACAATGACTAAACTATATTTAATTTTACTACTTCCTCTACTTTTAAATGCATCAAAAATCCTTAGCTACAATGTTTATGATAGAACAGATAGAGTTGATGTAATGATTACATTTGACACACCATATGAAGGCACAATAAAACAAAGTACAAGTGATTCAAAAATAATTATCAAACTTGAAGGTGCTTCTATAGAGTCAACTAAGACCAAAGTTTTATCCTCAAAGTTCTTAAATAGCATAAGTATAGTTCCTCTGGCTCAGTATACTAAAGTTGTAGCAGAAGTTCCAGCGCAAATAACTTTTAAGGCATCTAAAACATCAGATGCTTATGGACTTAGACTTCGCTTTACAGCAGCTTTAACCAACACAAATAACACTCAGTCTCAATCCAAAAACAATCCTTTTGCAAGCAAAGTATCTTCATTGCCTACAAAACCGACTGAAGACCTATCTACTAACTACTATATGGTTATTGGTATTTTACTTATTGGTATTGTCATCCTTTTTGTTTTAAAAAATAAAATAAATAAATCAGCAAGTCAAGATAAATCTTCATCGTGGTTATTTAAAGTAGCTAAGGATGCTCAAAATGGAAAGTCTCAGGGAGTAAGCATACGTTTTCAAAAAAATATCAATGAGCAAAACAGTGTAGTAATGCTTGATTTTCTAGGACAAAGCTATTTAGTTCTAATGGGATCAAATAACATATTACTAGATAAATTTACTGACAACAAACCTGTAACACAAGATGATTTTGACACAATACTTCAAAATAGGCATCAAGAACTTGATGATTTTTTACAAGAAGGCAACATACAAGAAAAAGACCCTATGCAAATCTACAAAGAAAAAGCGGCAAATATTTCTTATACCTCTTAATCTGCATCCTCTTTTAAAAAACTATCTTTGAGTAGTTTTTTAATCTTCTTAATATCCTGTAAATTAAGAAGAAATTCATCATCCATAATCTTATTACTATGATACACTTCAGTTACAGTTATACCATATGGATCTTTCTTTTCCTTACTAACGACACCTTCATCATCAAAAGAATAAAGATATAAATTTTTTCGAGTTTTTTGAATGTAGTAAGTAAGTACAATCTCATCGGAGTGTTTTTTCTCTATAGCTACAACCACTCTTAGACTATCATCATATTCATCTTCACGTAAAGAAAGTATCTCCCGAGCATCTTGCATAGTAATAAAACCAATATAAAGCTTATTATACAAATCATGAAATCTTTGTACTTTAAAATTCATTAAAAAATACATATCAAGAACATGTTTTTTGTGTGCTCTTAATGTTTTTGTAATCCATGTCATAGTGTTGTAGTATCTAAATGGATACACTTTTAACCTATGTGCTTCTAACATTTTCTTTGATTTAACTATTTGCTTAGGTTGTAGTTTTTTAAGTGATGGGTTTTGAATATAATCTAAAACATTTTGAGCAGAAAACTCATTTGTAAACCAAACTTTACAATAGTCTGGAAATTGTTTTGTTCCAGTAGCTCCATCATTTAAAATAATTAAGGCTTTAATTTCCATATCTGGAAATATTGTCTCCAGAAGAGCTTTTTTCTTCCTCAGACGTCGTCTAAGTTTTAAAACAGATCTCACTAAAGTCATCTCTACAAAATATAATTCTTTGTCTTTAGTAATCATCATAGCATCAAATTCGCTAATCTCCCTACTCTTTGTTCTATAAACAATTTGCTGTTTTTCGCTGATAGAGAGTGTATTAGGATGCGATTTAAATCTATTTTGATGATAACCTTTCAAAATGAATTTATCAACTTCTTGCGTATATTCTGCATAACGCAAAAGCTTTTCATAAATAAAATTTTCAAACACTTCACCTTCAAATGAACGGAATGAACTCATATATGCAGGATCGTCTTGGGAAATACCTTTTTTAATTAAAGAAAGCAAGTGCTTAGTATTATAGTCGTAGTGAAATAAATTATCTGCTATATCTATAGTATCTAAATTTTTAATCGATTTAGAAATATGTAGCATTATTACACCATTTGTGAGTTTCTAAAAAACTCATCTAAAATACCTCTATATTCTTGTATATCATTTACGCGGTTTACTTCATCCCTAAGCTTTGAAGCACCTTGATAACCTTTAGAATATGTATGAGTATGCTTTCGAAACATAGCAACCCCATGTTGTCCATAGAATTCTATCATTTTATCAAAATGCTCCATAATTATTTCATACTTCAAAGCATTATCTATATGTTCTTCACCGCTTCTAAGCTGATGAAATATCCAAGGAGCACCAACAGCACCACGACCGATCATAACACCATCACTGCCAGTGTGTTGCATTACCCATTTAGCTTTTTCATAAGAATCAATATCTCCATTAGCTATAACAGGAATAGATACAGATTCTTTTATCTCTTTAATAGCATCATAGTCAACTTCGGCTTTAAATTTTCCAGTACGAGTACGTCCATGAACAGCAATAAAGTCAGCTCCAGAATCTTCAACAATTTTTGCAATTTCAACATGGTTTTTCTTCTCAAAACCAAGTCGAATTTTAACACTTGTCATTTTTTTATTAGATGTGTCTTTTATTGTACGGATTATTTTACCCATCAAAGCTAAGTCAAGCAGTAATGAACTTCCACTACCATGACCTACAACCTTTGGAACAGGACAGCCACAGTTTAGGTCTATTATGTCTATACCTTCATGGGTATTTAATATCTCAACTGCACCTTTTACAACATCTATACTTGCACCAGCAATTTGTACAGAATAAGGATCTTCCACAGAACTTTTTTGAAGCATATGTAATGTTTTTTCAGAATTGTGCACTAAAGCATTTGAACTCAACATCTCACTCACGGTTAAATCTGCACCAAACTTTTTAACAACACTTCTAAATGGGAGGTCTGTATATCCAGCGAGAGGAGCCAATACATAGATTGGCCTGTCAAATGTGAGATTATTAGTCATCTATATAAACAAATTTATATTAAAATGTTGATTTGACTCTTTCAATGCACGGTATGCTTTAAAATTCATATATTCATCAGGAAGTGAAATATCTAAAATAGCATTTGCAGGTGCTAACATTTCTAAATCAAATAAAGTAAACAAATAAGAGTCCATTGCTTCTTCATGTTCATCACTAAGAGTTTCAAATAACTTCATTCTTTGCTCTGGTATCATACAACAAGACATTGATGCTGCAATATCTAAATAGTCTTGCTTATCTAACTCTAGTATATCAAACAAACTCATTAATGATTCATTTGATATCACTAATGTATTCTCATCAGCATTTACACGTGTTAAAATATGGAATAAGGCTTCTTTTGTCATAAATGATTTGTATGCTTCAATCTCTTTTAAAGAAGCTGTTTTTACACAATCTACATATATCTCACTTAATAATCCAGCATTATGTTTATCTGGATTACTTAAAAAATCTTTTACACTTAGTGAGCCATCTTTATATCTATTTCTATCATTTTGAATTACTAGAGGATTATCAATCGATAAAGAAAGTTTTTTTAAGTCAACTACTTTACCATTTTTAATATCCTCGATTATTTTAAGAGTGGAACTAATTTTTTCATCTTCAATATTAAAACTTATATTATTGTTTGGAAATACTGTAGAATTATCTATAAGTGAACCTAACATAGTATACCTAGGTGTTTTAAAAATATGATTTCTATCTTCTTTTCCAAGATAAGCATCTGAAATAGCATCTATAACTTTTTCATAGTCTTTTTCATATTTACGCAAATGTAGAGTAGCTACAACAGCGTAAAAACTCATGTGCGCGACACTTCCAATCAGCAATACTAAAAGTACAAGCATAACCCATATAGAGTTAGACAACGATGGCATAACAATACCAAATAGATTTATACTCGTTGTTCCATCCGTCACAAACGTACTCATATACCAACCTATAAAAGCGATATATAATAACGATGCAATTGTAAATCTTTTAATATGCATAATCTTGTCCTTATTTAGTTTTTTCTACAATCTCTCTACAGTCTATACAATAAATAGCATGTGGCTTTACTTTTAATCTTTGAAAACCAATATCATCTTCACACATCGCACATACACCATATTCGCCTGATGATATTTTACCTAGAGCTACATTAATCTCTCTTAGTTCTTGTTCTTGCTGACGTACAATTACACTCTCAATCATAGCACTGTTATTTACAGAAGCATGATCACCTTCGTCATTTAATTCTAGTTTATTTAGCTGATCTAATTCATCATTAACACCATCTATATTTTTTACTATTTGCTCATTCCGGCTCTCTAAAATTTCTTTAAAATAGCTAAGTTCACTCTGTTGCAATTCTTCTTCCCTTTTTTTGTTTCTTACTTATGATATGGATGTTTGCTTAATATTGAAAAACCTCTATATATTTGTTCAAGTAAAACTGCTTTGGCAATTTTATGACTCATAGTTAATTTTCCAAGACTAATAACAAGATTACTTTTTTTTAGAAAGTCATCTTCAAATCCATAGGCTCCGCCTATAAAAAATTTTATCGACATTTTATCATTTAATAGCTTACTAAAATCATAACTATCGATTAATTTTCCATCAGGGTGTAAAGTTATACTATAATCTTTACTAATATACCCATCTAATGCTTCAGTATAGGCTTTTTGTGAAGCTTCAGGAGAGATGGTATGTGCCTTAGCCACTGCTTTTGGAAAGATTTCAGTATCTTGTACTTTCGCAAAACGAGATATCATTTTTTCCATATCTTTGTACAACGGATCATAAATTGTTTTTTCTTTTTTTGCTATAGAAACTATCTCAATTTTCATATTGAATCTATCAATCCGCTACCTATTACATGATAAGTGACATTTACAAAATTATCACTCATCTTCACACCTCCAATAGCTCCTACAAAATGTTTTGACTTTGCAGCTATGGTATCAAGTGAATCTCCTAAAGTTTTTGATACTTTTTTTGTTGAAGTGTCTTTGTAGGCACCCAAACCAATATAGTTTAAATCCATCTCATTTGCCTGAAGTACTTCATCTTCATTGTGAGTTGATATACCGAGAATTTTATCTTCACCAATAACCTTCCTTACAATTGCAACTGCACGTGAAACTTCAGCATCTATGTTTTTTAAGTCTTCTTGTCCAAGATGAACACCATCACACAACTCAACGAGTTCATAGGAATCATTTATAATCAAAAATCCAGTATAAATCTTTCTAATCTTAATAAGTTGTTTTTTTATGAAAGCAACATCTGATTTTTTATTTCTATATTGAATAATTTCAGCATTTTTACTCTTAGCAATTTCAATAAAATCTTCTAAAGAGATTCCCCTAGAATCTAAAAGTTCTTGATCACAAAGAGCATATAAACGCATAAATTGATTAAGCCACTTTCATAATCGTTAAAAGGTCTGCTAAAGTTTTCTTGAGATCATTTCTATTTACAATCATGTCTATAGAACCTTTTTCGAGTAAAAACTCAGCTCTTTGAAATCCATCTGGTAAAGCTGAACCAATAGTTTGCTCAATTACACGTGCACCAGCAAAGCCTATAAGTGCGCCAGGTTCAGCAATAATAATATCTCCAAGATTGGCAAAAGATGCAGATACACCACCCATAGTTGGGTCCGTAAGCACAGAGATAAATGGTAGTTTATGACGGCCCAACTTTGCCAAAGCGGCTGAAGTTTTACTCATCTGAAGTAAAGAAAAAGTACTCTCTTGCATTCTCGCTCCACCAGAAGCAGAAAGGATAATAAAACCTTCTCTATTTTCAATTGCACGATTAATACCACGAACGATTTTTTCACCTTCAACTGAGCCTAATGAACCACCCATAAAAGCAAAATCAAAAATTACAATTTGAGCCGATACACCATTCATTTTAATAGAACCACTCACAACTGATGATGTTTTTCCAGTTTTTTTCTCAGCATCTTCAAGTCTTTGTTTATACGAAATTTTATCAACAAAATTAAGTGGATCAACAGGCTTTAATGTTGCATCATGTTCTATAAATGAACCTTCATCAGCTAAGAGTTCAAGTCTTTCTTTGACGCCTATACGAAGGTGAAATCCACATTTTGGACATACGTAGTTTTGGTTTTCAACTTCTTTGTAGTACATCAAAGAGTGACATGCTTTACATTTTACCCAATGTGCAGAAGCTTCACTTTTAGCTGGTTCTTTATTTGTGTCTTTTGAAAAAAGGTTAAGAAGGTTCATTGGTATCCTCGAAAATAATATAAATTTTCTTGATTATAGCAAAAATATATTAATTAAAAGGATTTTATTATTATTATTTATATAAGGTTCTTAAAATAACTGCCGGAGATAAAGAATATATTAAATATTTTTATCTCCGTCTCATTAGATTATTTTAGTAAAGATTTTGAAATATTTCTCGCTGCTTCACGGCCATCTAAGGCAGCTGTAACAACAAGATCAGCCCCACGGAAACAATCACCACCAGCGTAAATACCAGCAGTGCTTGTCTCATAAGTTTCTTCATTAATTATAATCCCACCCCAAGAATTTGTCTCAATTCCATTTTCTGCTAAAAAAGATGGAACGACAGGATCAAATCCTAAAGACATTATAACAACATCTGCTTTGACTCTAAATTCACTACCTCTCACTTCTTCCATTCTTTGACGACCAGATTCATCTTTAGCTCCAAGATTCGTTCTTACAGCTTCAACAGCAATCGCTTTACCACTTTCGCCTAAAATGATTTCTTTAGGTGCGGCAAGAAATGTAAAATCAACACCCTCTTCCATAGCATTTTTATACTCTTTTCTACTACCTGGCATATTTTTTTCATCACGACGATACAAACAAGTCACAGATCTTGCACCTTCACGTTTTGCAGTTCTAAGACAATCCATTGCAGTATCTCCACCACCAATTACAACTACATTTAAATCTCTAAAATCATACTTTTTATCATACGTTGTTTTAAAGTTTTTTCTCTGAATAGCAGTTAAATAATCCATAGCTGAGTATACATTTGAAGCTTTTTCGCCTGATAAACCGGCACTTTTACCCTTAGTTGCACCTACTCCAATAAACATAGCATCATGAGCATCCGCAACTTCTTCAAATGTTATATCTTCACCGACTTTAGTGTTTAGAACAAGCTTCAAACCAGCTTCTTCAAGTAATGCTATACGTCTCTCAACAATCTTTTTGTCAAGTTTAAAGTTTGGTATACCGTATGTCAAAAGTCCACCAGCGCGATCAGCACTCTCGTACATTGTTACCGCAATTCCAGAACGTAGAAGATATGTCGCTACAGATAAACCAGCAGGACCGCTTCCGATAACTGCAACTTTTTTATCTGTTGTTATACCTGAAAAATCCGGTTTGTATCCAGCTTTAAATCCAGCTTCTGTGATATGTGTTTCAATAGAACCAATTGTAATAGCACCATGACCATCATTTAGAGTGCAATCACCCTCACATAATCTGTCATGAGGACAAATTCTACCCATAACTTCTGGAAATGGTGAAGGTTCATTTGAAAGTTTAAACGCAAATTCTAAATCTTTTTCAGCAACAGACTTTAGCCATTGAGGAATATAATTATGAAGTGGGCATTTATTTAAACAAAACGGATCTCCACATTGAATACATCTTTCACTCTGAGAAGCAGCATCTGCAACATTAAAAATGTCATATATTTCACCAAAATCTTTTGTTCGCTCAACTACTAATCTTTTATTAGGGTCTATTCTCTCTGTAGTTAAAAATTCTTTCATAATTAGTCTCCCTTCTCTATATTTAGAGGTAATTTTGTTAAGTTTTTCGGTTTAATCAACCAGAAGTTTCTAACTTCTACTCTAAAGTTTTCAAGTAATTCTTTTGCTTTGACACTTTCTGTTTCAACAACATAATCTTTGATTAATTTTTTAAGTAAATGTCTCGCATCAGAACCTTCATCCGTATCAATTCTAACAGCTTCAACAAGTTCATGGTTTACGTTTTCAACAAAACTATGATCTTCATCGTATACAAAGCTAATACCACCTGTCATACCAGCGCCAAAGTTAATACCTGTACGACCAAGGATAACAACAATACCACCTGTCATATACTCACAAGCATTATCTCCCGTACCTTCTACTATAGACAAGGCACCTGAATTACGTACGGCAAACCTTTCTCCAACGCTTCCAGAAATATATAGTTTACCGCCAGTTGCACCATAAAGACAAGTATTTCCACCAGCAGCAAACTCTTCACCTTCATTTTTGGAAGTGATTATAATTTTACCGCCATGCATTCCTTTTCCAAGGTAATCATTTGCAACGCCATTAAGGTAAATTGACACACCGTTTATTAAAAATGCACCAAGAGCTTGACCTGCCACACCTGTTAGGTTAATTTTAATAGTATCGGCTTTAAGTCCTGTATCGCCATAATACTCAGCAATCTCTCCAGAAACCAGTGCACCGAAACTTCTGTGAATATTTTGGATTTCTCTATTGATTCTAATCGGATGTTCTGGATGCTTTATAGCAGCCATTGCTTCTGTTAAAACACTTTTCTCAAACGCATTATCATCAAATGGATGATTAAATTTTTGCTGATGCGTATTCACACCTGCTTCTTCGTGAAGAACTGAAGAAAAATCAAACTTTTGAGCGAAAGGATCATCTTTTACCTTAAGCACACTTACTTGACCAATCATCTCTTCCATAGTTTTAAACCCAAGCTCCGCCATGATAGAACGGATATCTTCTGCTAAAAAAGTAAAATAGTTGATTATTTGATCCACATGTCCTTTAAAAAATTCTTGACGAAGTTTCTCATTTTGTGTTGCTATTCCAACTGAACATTTATTTACATGACAGATTCTAAGCATTTTACAACCAACAATTGTTAATACACCTGTACCAAAAGCAAAAGATTCCGCACCTAAAAGTGCAGCTTTAACAACATCCAGACCTGATTTTAAACCACCATCTGTTTGTAGTTCAACTAAAGAACGAAGATTATTAGCCTTAAGAGCGTTATGTGCTTCGCTTAAACCTATTTCCCACGGATTACCCGCAAACTTAATAGAAGTAAGTGGAGCAGCACCCGTACCACCATCTCCGCCAGAGATAATAATTTTATCAGCATACGCTTTGGCAACACCAGCTGCAATTGTTCCAACACCTATAGTTGAAACAAGTTTAACAGCCACACGTGCATTTGGATTTATTTGCTTACAATCGAAAATCAACTGTGCTAAATCTTCAATAGAGTAAATATCGTGATGTGGCGGTGGTGAAATAAGTGTTACACCAGGAACTGTATGACGAAGCTTACCTATAAGTGCAGAAACTTTATGCCCTGGAAGCTGTCCACCTTCACCTGGTTTTGCACCTTGAGCTACTTTAATCTGGATCTCTTCAGCTGAGCGTAAATATGCCGGTGTAACACCAAATCTTCCCGATGCAATTTGCTTAATTTTTGAAACTCTCTCTGTACCGAATCTCTCTTGATCTTCTCCACCTTCACCAGAGTTTGATTGCCCACCAAGTCTATTCATAGCTATTGCTATTGTTTCATGTGCTTCTGGAGAAATAGACCCTAAGCTCATTGCAGCTGATGAAAACCTCTTAAAGATTTTTTCTTTAGATTCAACTTCAGATATATCTATAGGTTCTCTTTGTGATTTTAAGTCAAAGAAATCACGGATAAACTTCAGACCGCGCTTATTGACTAAATCTTTTAATTTGTCGAAATCTTCTTTTTTTCCATTGTTGGCGACTGCATGAATAGCATGAATCACAGAAGGACCAAAGTCGTGATGTTCTTGTCCTGAATAAAACTTATAAAATCCACCAATATTTAATGGGAAAACTTTTTTAAATCCATCTTCGACAAATGCTTCTTTATGATATCTTGAAATTCTTTCTTCAATATCATCGTACGTTAAACCGGCAAGTTCAGAACTAGAATTTTCAAAACAATCTTTGACTATCTCATTACTTAAACCTAAAACATCAAAAAGACCTGCATTTCTATACGATGCGATTGTTGCAATCCCCATTTTTGACATAATTTTAAGTATTCCGCCATTTAAAGCGCCATGCACAGCCTTAATACCTTCACGGCATTCTATATTTATAACATTTGATGTTTGAATTTTATCAATTGCTGTTGCGAACAATAGATTAGGATAAATTGCACTTGCACCATAACCGATAAGAACCGCAGCACTGTGAGAATCGACAACTTCACCGGTAATACAGATCATAGAGGTGAGATGTCTGATTTTTGCTTCAAGGAGTGCTAAGTTTAAACGTCCCACAACCATTGCCATTGGAATGATTTTATTGTTTGCAGAAAATTCATAATCATCTAAAATAATAATTCTTGTACCATGGTTTTTCACAGAATCCACAACTTTTTCCACAAGAGTGTTAAGTGCATCTTTAAGAGAATCAGTATATGCAGTTGAAAAAACAGTATTATGATAGAAAGCTTGATAACGTGGCGACTTCTTATCTCCAAAAGACTTAAGCACTTCTAATTTTTCATAAGTAATAATAGGTGAAATAGACTTTAAACGATGTGCATGTGATGGAATTTCATCTAAAATATTATGCACTTCACCAAAACCAGTATTTAGGCTCATTACAACTTTTTCACGGATAGGATCAATTGGTGGATTTGTTACTTGTGCAAATTTTTGCTTAAAGTAATCCGTAAAACATCTTTGTTTATTTGAAAAAGCAGCAAGAGGAGTATCATCTCCCATAGAACCTACAGCTTCTTTTGAATCAAGTATCATTGGTTCTATAACTTGCTCAATCACTTCTTGTGTTATATTGAAAAATCTTTGTCTTTTCACAAAATTTTCACGTGCAAAATCACAATGTGTTTCATATTGCACTTCTACATGCTCTTGAAGATAAATCATATGTTCATTTAACCACTTCATATATGGGTTGGATGATTTTAAATAATCATTGATTTGCTCATTTTTAAGAACTTTTCCAAATTTTAAATCAAGTCCTAACATTTCTCCAGATTGAAGACGACCACGCTCTTTAATATTTTCTTCAGCAATATCTACAACACCGTATTCAGAAGCGATTAAAAGATTATCATCATTTGTAATTATATATTTTGAAGGGCGTAAACCATTTCTATCAAGCACACAACCTACATAACGGCCATCTGTTACAGAAAACGCTGCCGGACCATCCCATGCTTCAAATACAGTCGAATGGTACTCATAAAATGCACGAAGTTCAGGATCCATATGTGGAGCATTTTGCCAAGCTGAGGGAATAACCGCACGTACAGCTTTAAAAAAGTCCATACCATTTACAATAAGAAATTCAAAAAAGTTATCTGCTGAAGCAGAATCTGAAGAATTCAACTGTAAAATCGGTAATATTCTGTCAATTTCTTCAGGGGTAAACACTTCACTTTTTATCGATTCAGATTTTATTTTTACATTTAAACGATTTCCTTCAACTGAATTGATTTCACCATTATGTGCTACTGCACGAAATGGTTGTGCTAAACGCCATTCAGGAAGTGTATTTGTTGAGAATCTTTGATGAAATAATGAAAAAGATATTTTAAAGCTTTCGTTATTAAAGTCTTTATAAAATTCCTTAATATGCGTAGGCATTACAAGCCCCTTATACGAAAGGACCTTTGCACTCATAGATGCAATATAAAAATCTCTATCGTCAATTAACTTATGCTCTGCTTCTTTTCGAGAAAGATATAAAAGTGCATCGAATCTGTTTGTGGCCATTATAGAGTTAGGAGTGATTATCATCTGTACAATATTTGGTAGTGAAGCAATAGCTTGATCACCAAGTGCATTAATATCTATAGGTACATCACGAACCATAACAACTTTTAAATCGTTATTCGTACAAATAGTACTTAATGTTTCTAGGTGTTCTCTATTTTTAGTAAATACGGATGCTACTGCAAACTGAGTTGGAAGCTCAACTCCATTTTGCGATGAAACTTTTCGTATAAACTCATCAGGCATAGAAAGTAAAAGCCCACTACCATCTCCAGTTTTTCCATCTGCTGCAACTGCGCCACGGTGCATCATTCTCTCTAGTGCTGTAACTGCATCATCTAAAACCTTTCGTGATGCTTTATTTTTGATATTGGCAACGAGACCAAAACCACAGTTATCTTTAAATGATCTTAATAAATCATGATGTTTAATCATTTTTTCTCCTCAAAAGTTCAAATTCATTAAAAATTCTTATATATTTAAGCTTTTTTTAATCTAACTTAGTCTATTTAGACAAAGTGAACTGATTATACTAAATAAAGGATTAAAGAAGCATAATTTTAGTAGAATTTTTAAAACAAATTTTTATTTTGTGTATATTAGAAGCAGGTTTAAGTAAAGAGATGCAAGGGTTTATCATTAATCTTAACAAGGTCAAAGAAGAAGACTTAATTGTTACAATAATATCCAAGGACAACTTACAAACGCTTTATAGATTTTATGGGGCTCGTCATGGAACTATAAATATAGGATTTAAGATTGATTACGAGATTGAAGAATCTGCAAAGTCAACAATTTCGAGACTAAAAGATGTAATCCATATAGGTTTTCCATGGATAAACGACTATAAACTACTTCGTCTCTGGCAAGATTTTCTTTCTCTCTTTCAGAAACATCTTATGGATACTCAAGATCTAGGAGATTTTTACTTTAATCTACTTAATAATGCCTCTATTAAATGGGGAAAACAAAATCCAAAACGAGTAGCCATAGAGTCTTATGTAAAAATATTAGCCCATGAAGGAAGACTTCATATTGAAGAAGAATGTTTTTTATGTAGTAGCACAATTACACAAGATATTTCATTAATCAGAGGTTTTTTACCTACACATGAAATTTGCTCACATACTTTAGCGATAAATAGAAGTGGATTAAAAGAATTATATAAAAATCGTTCATCTTTATTTTTAAATGATAAAGAAATAGATAGACTATGGATAATTTTACTAGAAGGTTTGTAATATGTCATTAAAAAAAAATCTTATCTTACTCTCTTATTTACTTACAACTAATCTTTTCGCTGAAAGTTCTTATGTTGATAATTTTCACAATTCAATGTCTGATTCTGTATTTTCCTTATCTAAATCAATAGATAAAGTCCTCAGTAATGACTATACTGACTACAATACAAGCGCTGATGCATATGATATTGATGAAAACGGTGAATCAATGGATTCATTTTTTAAAACAGACAAATATATTGACGAAACAGAACAAACATTTTTCAGAGTAAACTTCAACACCTTATTGCAAACCAAAGGTTCTAATAATTTTGGATATAGCGTTAAAGCACGTCTTCCATTAAGTAGAACTAAAAAAAATTATAATCTTTTTATTGATGACCTTACAAGCGATAATCCAAATAGTGACATAACGAATCAATCTGCTAATGACTCTAAGACAGCCGTAGGTGTAAACTATTTTGCTGCAAAAACCTATGGCATATCATCAAAGTACTCTATAGGCATACGTGGATTTCATCCATTTGTACGCGCAAGATACAACCTAAACTATACACTCGGCTCATGGAAAATTGAACCCGTGCAAACATTTAAATACTCTTCAAGTAATAAGTTTGAAGAAGAAACAAGTATATATTTTGATAAAAAAATAGCAGACTTAAATTTACTTCGATTTGTTATGTATAGACATACACAAGAAGAAATGCCTGGTATGGATTATGCCTTCAGTGCACAATATTTTCATCCTTTACCAAACCNTATAGCTTTAAGTCTCTCGCAGTCAGTTTCAGGAAATACAAAGTATGAAGATATTACATACTATCCAAACAACACCTACACATCTACGACATATGGTGGTATAAATAATTATGCTACATCTTTAAATATAAGACAAAATGTATGGAAAAAATGGTTTTTTTATGAAGTGGCACCTGGATTCAATTTCCATAAGCAGTATGACTATAAAGTAAATTATTCTATACTATTTTCTATCGATATGTACTTCGGTAAGACCTACAAACAATAAAACTAAAGACTTTTCAGGATCTTTAGTTTTTTTTAGCGACTAAAGAAGCTGTTTTATTTTTTTCACCTCTTAAATTCACTCCGTCCACCTCTTCATAATAAATCACATCCAAATTATTAAAAGCATTTAAAAGTTCATTTTTCTTTAACAAATAATCAGGATTCATACTTCCTTGTTCTGGCTTTTCATGCGCTTCTATAAATGTTTCAAATATAATCAGACCACCCTCTTTTAATGAACCAATCATTTGAGCCATTAAACGTCTATTTAAATAGTTGCAATTGATTATTAGATCATAGGTGTTTTCTTTTAAATCGTATGTATCTAAATCTGTTTCTATTTTTATAATATTTGGTGTATCTTTAATCTGAGAAAGGGCATAATCAGATAAATCAATTGCATCCACACTAAAGCCTAATTCTTCTAAAAAGTGTGTATTTCGACCTGTGCCACATGCCAAGTCAAGCGCTTTACCAATCTTTGCATTTCCTATATACTTCTTTAAAATAGGTGCCACTTCATGTCTCATCGGTTTTGTAACATGTCTTTCATTCCATCGTGCTTTGTCTTCATACATATTTATTATTCCTTGTCCGAGTGTAACTCACTTGTTGAAAAATCATATCAATTTTCAGCTTAAGTTGTGATATTCTTATGAGTGATGGTATTTGAACTTTAAGAGAAAGTAAAAGTCTAGAGAAGTATAATGAAGTATAGCGGATGAGGAGGATGAGATGAAAAAAATATATGTGACTATCGATGGAAATGAAGCTGTTGCGCGTGTTGCTCACAAGCTGAATGAGGTTATTGCGATATATCCTATCACGCCCTCTTCACCGATGGCTGAGCTTAGTGAGATATATTCGCAGAAACAAGAAAAAAACATCTTTAAGACTGTGCCTGAGATTATGGAGATGCAAAGTGAAGGNGGNGCAAGCGGAGCNGTGCATGGNTCNCTTCAAACGGGAGCATTAACCACCACNTTCACCGCTTCACAAGGTCTTTTACTTATGATTCCAAATATGTACAAGATAGCAGGNGAGCTCACANCCACCGTCTTTCATGTAGCTGCNCGCTCACTNGCGGCGCAGGGTTTATCTATATTTGGAGATCACAGTGATGTTATGGCTGTGCGTCAAACCGGTTTTGCACTTCTTGCATCCAACAGTGTTCAAGAGGCGCATGACTTTGCTCTTATTTCTCAAGCCGCCACGCTTAAATCCCGTCTTCCTTTTGTGCACTTTTTTGACGGTTTTAGAACATCGCATGAGGTGAGTAAAATAGAGTTGCTTGATGACTCTGTTTTAGAAGAGATGATAGAAGAGGAGTTGGTTTTTGCCCACCGCAACCGTGCTTTATCCTCAGACAGACCTTTTATAAGAGGAACTTCTCAAAACCCTGATGTTTATTTTCAAGGTCGAGAAAGTGTTAACACCTATTATGAAAATCTACCCAATATAGTTCAAGAGTATATGGACAAATTTGCATCACTCACGGGAAGAGAGTACCGTCTTTTTGACTTTATAGGTGCAAAAGATGCAGAGAAAATTATCATACTTATGGGTTCAGGAGCTGAGACTGCGCATGAAGCAAGCGAATTTCTTGTAGATAAAGGTGAAAAAGTGGCAATTATAAAGGTGCGTCTTTACAGACCTTTTAGCGTGAAACACTTTTTAAATGTATTGCCAAAAACCATAAAATCAATCGCTGTTTTAGATAGGACAAAAGAACCTGGCTCTTTAGGTGAACCACTCTATCAAGATATCGTGAGTGCCTTGAATGAGCTTCGTGAAGAAGAAAAACTAGGCTTCAATATGCCAAAAATAATAGGTGGAAGGTATGGACTCTCCTCAAAAGAGTTTACCCCCTCTATGGTGAAAGCCGTCTTTGATGAACTCTCAAAAGACAAACCTAAAAATCACTTCACCATCGGCATACATGATGATCTAACACATACATCGCTTGAGTGGGATAAGATTTTTAAAACTTCTGATGCCAAAACATTCAGAGGAATGTTCTTTGGTTTGGGAAGTGACGGGACCGTAGGAGCGAACAAAAACTCTATAAAAATCATCGGTGAAGAGACTCAAAACTATGCACAGGGATATTTTGTGTATGATTCAAATAAGTCAGGTTCCATGACAACTTCACACCTAAGATTTGGACCAAATGAGATAAAGTCCACCTATCTTATAGAGAGTGCGAACTTCGTTGCTTGTCATCAGGCTGTATTTTTAGAAAAGTTTGATTTACTGAAAAATGCAGAAGATGGTGCCACTTTTTTACTCAACACACCTTTTAGTAAAGATATAGTCTTCTCTAAAATCCCCACTGCAGTGCAAAATGAGATTATAGAGAAAAAAATAAAGTTTTATGTCATTGACGCGGCAACTGTTGCAAAAAACAGCGGGATGGGCAGACGTATAAACACTGTGATGCAGACTTGCTTTTTTGCAATATCTGGAATTTTACCTAGAGATGAAGCGATAGCAAAAATCAAAGGAAGCATCCAAAAAAGCTATGCTAAAAAAGGGCAGCAAATCGTTGCTATGAACAACAAAGCAGTTGACAACACTTTAGCCAATCTTTTTGAAGTGACAATTCCAAGCAACACACAAAGCAATATACAGATGAAACCGCTTGTTAAAGGTGATTTCGATGATTTTGTAAAAGAGATTACAGCCAAAATCATCGCTGGAGACGGTGATGAGATTCCAGTTTCAGGCATACCTAATGATGGAACTTGGCCAAGTGGAACCACACAGTACCAAAAAAGAAACATAGCTCTAGAAGTGCCTGTCTGGGATGCAAACACCTGTATCCAATGTAACAAATGTGTCATAGTCTGCCCTCATGCTGCTATTCGCTCCAAAGTTGTGGATGAAGATGTTTTAGCCGATGCTCCAGGTATTTTCTCATTTGTAGCGGCCAAAGGTAAAACATTTGAACCTCAAGAGAGGTTCACCATAAAAGTGGCGGTTGAAGATTGCACCGGTTGTTCTCTTTGCACTGAAGTCTGCCCTGCTAAAAATAAATCTCAAACAAACCTCAAAGCGATAAATATGACTCCCCAAGAAGTGGCACATGATGACGGTGTGATAAATTGGGATTACTTCACCAAACTTCCAAGCTACGATAGAAATAAACTCAATCATGAAAAAGCAAAAGAATCACAGTTTTTAGAACCTATGTTTGAGTTTTCAGGCGCTTGCCCCGGATGTGGTGAAACACCTTATGTGAAACTGGCCTCGCAACTCTTTGGAGACAGGATGATTATCGCAAATGCCACCGGATGTTCTTCTATATATGGAGGTAATCTTCCAACAACTCCTTGGAGAAAGAATGAGGACGGGAGAGGTCCTGCATGGTCCAATTCACTCTTTGAAGATAATGCAGAATTTGGTTTGGGCTTTAGGCTTGCAATAGACAAACATACGCATAATGCAAGAGAAATTTTACAAGAAATGAAAGGTGAACTCGGAGCTGAGCTTTGTGAGAGCATCTTAAACTCTACACAAGAAAATGAACCTGAAATATTTGAGCAAAGAGCAAGAGTTCAAGAGCTTAAAAATATACTTAAATCCCAAAAAGGCACACAAGTTGCAAGACTCAGCAATCTTGCTGATTATCTGGTGAAGAAATCTGTCTGGATGATGGGCGGTGACGGCTGGGCTTATGATATCGGTTATGGCGGAGTGGATCATGTTTTAGCAAGTGGAAAAAATGTCAATATCTTAGTCTTGGACACGCAAGTCTACTCAAACACCGGGGGACAACAAAGTAAGGCGACTATGACAGGTGCGGTGGCAAAGTTTGCCGCCGGAGGAAAAGCGCAGGTTCCTAAAGATTTGGCGATGATGGCTATCGCTTATGAAAATGTTTATGTTGCCAAAGTTTCCATGGGTGCAAATGATGCACAAACGGTGAAAGCCTTTGTGGAGGCTGAAGCGTATGATGGGCCTTCTATCATCATTGCTTATTCGCATTGTGTGGCGCATGGATATGATCTACGTTTCGGTATGGAGCATCAAAAACTTGCTGTTGATTCTGGCTTATGGCCACTGTTTAGATATAACCCGCAACTAAGAGAAGAAGAGAAAAATCCTATGACACTTGATTATAAAGGTCCTAAGATAGATGTGAAAAATTTCATGTATCAAGAGACCCGTTTTAAAATGGTCGAAAAACTAAATGCCAATAATGCAAAAGAGTATTTACAAACAGCCAGAGAGAATGCAAAAAATCTCTATAAACGCTATCAAAATATAGAGCAAATGTCAGCTCAAGATGTACAAGGAGAAATATAATGGATGTAACAACTACCTATATGGGATTAAAGCTAAAAAATCCAATCATTGTCGGAGCGAGTCCTTTGACGGCTTCGATTGAGTCTATCAAAGAGTTGGAAATTGCAGGAGCTGCTGCTGTTGTGCTTCATTCTATTTTTGAGGAGCAAATCAACCATGAGACACATGAACTTGATCATTTTCTTTTTAAAGGAAGTGAAGATTATGCGGAGGCTTTGGGATTTTTTCCAGAAGTGACTCTTAGCAATCTTGAATCAGAGCACTATCTTGATGAGATAAAAGAACTCAAAAAGACGGTGAATATTCCAATTATTGCCTCTTTAAACGGAGTTTCAAAAGGTGGTTGGATGGAGTATGCCAAAAAACTCGAAGAAGCCGGTGTTGATGCGATTGAGCTTAATATTACCTATATTCCAACTGATATACATCTTGATGCAAGGGATGTGGAAGAGATGTATATAGAGGCTTTAAAAGCGGTGAAGGAAAGTGTGAGTATCCCAATTGCTGTGAAAATGAATGCTGTTTTTTCAGCTCCTGCAAATATGGCAAAAAGACTTGAAGATGCAGGTGCTCAAGGTTTAGTTTTGTTTGACAGACCTGTGGATGTGGATATTGACCTTGAAAATCTAAACTCTGTGCAAGTGATTAATCCAAGCACTTCAAAGGACTTGAGTGAGACACTTCGCTGGAGTGCGATTTTATATAAAAAGCTTGATGTTTCACTTTGTGCATCCATTGGTGTGAACACCCATGAAGATATACTAAAGGCTATGATGAGCGGAGCTGATGCTGTGCAGATGGTGACTTCACTTATTAAAAATGGTCCAAGTCACATCGAATCTGTTTTAAAAAATCTTGTGGAATGGATGGAAGAAAAAGAGTATATTTCAATCGAGCAAATGAAAGGAAGCATCTCTTTGCATCACACCTCAAACCCTGCAGCTTATCAACGCGCCAATTATATGCGTTTACTCACTGATTACCGCTTTTAGGTGGTAATCATGCTCCTTTTAGCTGAGTCTATCTCTATAGTCTTCATATCCGAATTCTTTAATAATATCTAGTTCACCATTTTTTCTTAAGATGGCTAAAGAGGGTAACTTTATGCCGTTAAAGGTGGTGTTTTTTACAAAGGTGTAATGGATTTGATCTTCAAATATAATTCTTTGGCCAACTTCAAGAGGCTCATCAAATGAGTAATCCCCCATAATATCGCCAGCTAAACAAGTGTTTCCGCCAAGTCTGTAGGTGTGTTTTTTCTCGCCGGCTTCACCGCTTCCACGCACATCAGCCCTGTACGGCATAGCTAAAGTATCAGGCATATGCGCTTCTGCCGAAGTGTCCAAAATCGCCACATTCATTCCATTTTTAAACACATCTAAAACACTGCTCACCAAGTAGCCTGTTTCCCAACCCACTGCTTCACCTGGTTCAAGGTATATTTCTAAATCATACTTTTCTTTAAACTCTTTAATAATCCTTATAAGCTTCTCAACATCATATCCCTTTTTTGTTATATGATGCCCGCCGCCGAAGTTAAGATACTTAAGATTTTTAAAGTATTTAGAAAAGTTTTTCTCAAATGCCATAAGCACTTCTTCTAAGGCATCCACATTCTGCTCGCACAAAGCATGGAAGTTCAGCCCGTCTACATATTCCATAACATCTTCATCAAAATTAGCAAGCGTTGTTCCCAACCTGCTGTAAATGCCGCAGGGATTATATATATCTTTTGGTGAAGAGGAAACTTCAGGATTTATTCTTAAAGATATACTTATGTTAGGATTTATTTCATTCACCAGATTTACATATTTTAAAAGTTGTGATGGTGAATTAAACACTATATCGTCTGATATTTTCGCAATCTCTTTGATATCCTTTTCACTAAATGCCGGTGAATATGTATGCACCTCTGCTTGAGGATTGTGTTTTTTAAACTCTTCATGCGCAAGTCTCGCCTCATGCAAACCGCTTGCCGTACAACCTTTAAGATATTTTGAAACTAAAGGAAATGTACTCCACATAGCAAAACCTTTAAGTGCTAAAATAATTTTAGCCCCGCTTTGCTTTTGTACATAATCTAGTAACTCTAAATTTTTTTCGAGTAAAACTTCTTCACAAATATAAATGGGTGTTGTAAGCGTATCTAGATTCATATTTAAGATCCTTCTTGTCTAACTTTTAATTCCGAGATATATGCACGTTTTACGCTTAAGGCAACTTTAGCGAATGCTTCTGGATCTAGACCCATCTCTTGAAGTAATTCACAGGATTTTAGAACAGATTCTTTACTTAAAATAGATTTCAAATTTACAGCAGATACTATAACATTTAAAATTTTAACATACCGTGATATTGTTTCATTTTCATGCTCTTGATTATTGAACTCATGTAAGATTTGTATATACGATGGATCTAAATGCCAATGATTAAATACTGTACTACTAAGCTCATACGAGGTAGTTCCTATCAAAACTTTTTCATAACTAGAAATATCTTTTGATTTTCTAAAGCCTTCTACAAACTCTTTTTCATAGGAAGTTATACTTACTTCATTCGCTATTATTAATTTTCCAGTTTCCATAATAAGAGCTAAAGGAGCTAAAAATTTGGCAGCATTTAAATCTATTTTAGAGTACCATTGTAAGAGTAAAGCACTTTGAATATTACAAATATCATTAAATCTTTCATTAGAAAAACCAAAAACTTCAGTTTTAGCTTTTATCTTTTCAGATACTGCGTACTTCATAATGAATCCATACACTTGCATAATACCAAAAAGTGTTACAGCTTGAGATACAGATGTTATACGACTTGAAAAACCATACATTGGTGAATTAGCCATTTTTAAAATATTTAAAGAAAGTAAAGCATCAGATTCAATAATCGAAACTAGTTTATGGATATCTAATTCTTCTTGGCCTGCTGCATATAAATCTTGAACTTCTAAAATAGCATTTGATAAAGGTGCCAAAGAGTCAATGGACTCAATTATATGTTCAATTGTCATGTTCTAGTTCTTTTTTTATAATAAGCAGCTTTAATTCTATGTGCTACTTTTTCAAAATGTATATGATCTAAGTCCATATCTTGTACAATAATACTTGCTTTTGCAATAGACTCATCAGTTAAAAAATTCTTAACATTCACTGCTGTTCTAACAACATCTAAAGTGTCAATATAGTACTCCATTTTTCCAGAGATATCTTCATCTTCTATATCTAGGTTTTTAAGCATTTTTACATACAATGGTTCAAGATTCCAATGCTCAAATAAGAGTCCACTTAAATGATATGATGTTGTACCTATCAAGTCATACTCATATTTTTCAATTTCTTCACACTCTTTAAGACCTTGCTTAAACTCTACGGTATAGGCACTTTTTGCAATTTCACGAGCAAGAACAAGTTTTCCAGATTCCATAATAAGAGCTAATGGAGCCAAAAATTGAGCATGTCTTAAGTCTATTTTCGAATACCACTGCATCATTAAATGACTTTGTATATGACACATATCGTTAAATTCTGATGGAGAAAGGTTATAGGCATGTGTCTTAGCCTTTATTTTTTCACTCATAGCATAGCGAATAACCAAACCATACACAGTATGTGTACCAAAGAGTGAAACAGCTTGTGCAACAGAAGCTATTTTTGTTGAAAAACCATAAAATGGCGCATTTATCATCTTTAAGATATTTGCAGCTAAAAGTGCATCTGATTCAATCAAACGCACAAGTTTAATAATATCAACATTCTCAGCACCCTCAGCATAAAGTTTTTGTACCAAAAGTGCAGAATCTGATAAGGGTGGTAAGGATTCTATCGTTTTTACCAACTCTGCATAGTTCATTTTATACCTCGAGTTCTTTAATTTGCCAAGGCAGACCTTGCTTATTTAGCTCTTCCATAAACGCATCTGGATCAAACTCTTCCATATTGAACACGCCTTGGCCACTCCATTTCCCTTCTAACATCAGTTTTGCACCTATCATGGCAGGAACTCCCGTTGTGTAAGAAACAGCTTGTGAATTCACTTCTTTGAAACATTTTTCATGATCACTCACTTGATAAATGTATATTTTTTTACGTTCTCCGTTTTTCACACCTTTAACAACCACACCGATATTTGTCTTACCTTTAGTTCTAGGTCCGAGTGAAGCCGGATCTGGTAAAAGAGTCTTTAAAAATTCTATAGGTACAATTTTTTGACCATTGTGCTCCACCTCTTTAATCCCTAGCATTCCAACATTCTCTAAACATCTCATATGCGTTAAATAACTCTCGCCAAATGTCATAAAAAATCGTATACGCTTAAGACCTTTAATATTTTTAACTAAAGACTCCAACTCTTCATGGTAAAGAAGGTAAGAATCTTTTGGTCCTACTTCAGGATAATCCCAAACCATTTTCACTTCCATAGGCTTTGTTGTAAACCATCTACCTTCTTCCCAATATTTCCCCTCAGCAGAAACCTCACGAAGATTTATCTCTGGATTAAAATTTGTTGCAAAAGGATACCCATGATCACCAGCATTACAATCTAAAATATCAATAGTTTCAATAGAGTCAAAATAATGTTTTTGAGCATACGCACAAAATACATTTGTAACACCAGGGTCAAAACCACTTCCAAGCAGACCCATAATTCCAGCTTCTTTAAACTTGTCATGACGTTCCCATTGAAGCTTATATTCAAACTTTGCAACATCAGGATGTTCATAGTTTGCCGTATCTAAATAGGGAGTATTTGTTGCAATACATGCATCCATAATCGCTAAATCTTGATAAGGAAGCGCTACATTTATAACAATATCTGCATTATATTTTTGAATTAATTCAATAATCTCAGATGTATTATCTGCATCAACAGTAGTGATTTCTATAGCGCCTTTTGGAAGTTCAGATTGAATCTCTTGACATCGTCCTATACCTCTACTAGCAAGAACTATACGACCAAATACACCTACATTTCTAACACATTTATGTGCAACCACACGTCCAACACCACCAGCACCTATAATTAACGTTGTTTTATTTTTCATGTTTATCCTTCATTTCTTGTATAATTTTTTGTAACTCTTCTGCTTTAGTTTCTTTAGAAATTGGCCGTCCAAAATAAACAGTGATAACTCTGCGTTTAAAAAAAGATTTTGGGCTTTTTGCGCGACAACGAGAGAATAAACTTCCCTCTAAACCTGAAATAAAAAACGGAACTATCACTCCATCATAATCCTTATCAATAAGTTCATAGCCTTTCATAAACTTGCCAAGTTCATGTGTTTCACTTATCTTACCTTCTGGGTACAATGCAACAATTTTTCCTTTTAAAAGTCTACTATGTGCTTCTTTAAACGCATCTTTTGAAGCTTTAGAAGATATAGGAATAGCTTCACCTTTCCTACATACAAAGTTAAATAAACGCCAATTGTATATCTCCCTATCCATCATAAAATTTATTTGTTTATTCAAAGGTAATTGTAATATAATCCAATCCAGCCAACTTACATGGTTTCCAAGAAGTAAGACACCTTTAGATAAAGGAATATTTTCCAAACCTATATACTCGTACTTATGTCCTATCATTGAAAGAAGCTCTAAAGTTGTCCAAAAAGTCATAACCAAATAGCGTTTAAACACTGTGACTGTCATATACAAAGCAACAAAACCCATAAAATAAAACAAAGACTCAGCATTTGTTCCAAAGTAAGCAAATACAGTTGTAACTATTAAAAATCCAACCATAAAAATATTTTGAATAAAATTGCTTCCGGCTAGAACAGTTCCTAAATGAATATTGGGGGTGATAAGCTGAATTCTAGCATTAAGCGGCACCATAACCAAACCTGCAAAAATCCCAAATATAGTAAACAGAAATGCTAAAGCTTCTATAGAATCTGATTGTGCAACCAAAAACACAACCATCATAATACCGACTGAGCCAATACTCACAAGTCCCATATTGATATAATATTTAGAAAATTTTGCTGCTAAAATAGAACCTGCAACTATACCAAATCCTGCAAGAGCCATAACACCTTGGACTGTAATAGCATTTGTAATTCCAAGTTCACTTTTAGCATATTCACCAAATATAGAAAGTATTACTTGAGAAATCGACCAAAAAAGGCTCAAAACTATGATTGCTTCAAAAACTTCTGGTTTTCTTTTAACAATTTTTAAGTTTTTAAACAAGTATTCACCACGAATATAACGTTTGTAGTCAAATTTTTTCTTTGTGTTGTGTGTCATTCTATTTGGTAAAGTTGTAGAGAGGAACCACTCAACTACAGATCCAAATACTAAAAGCCATCCTAAGGGGGCAACAACTTGTAAAATCTCTTCTTTTGTCGAATAATCATCATGCACATAATTTTCAAACAAAACACTATAAAAAATAATTCCACCTAAAATTGCAACTGTGGTCACTGCTTGGACTGCACCATTTCCGCTACATATATGTTTTGCACCAACAAGTTCTTTGATATAGCCATATTTAGCAGGAGCATAAATTGCACTTTGCAATGCAAGTACAAATGTTAATCCAAAAGCTATATAGAACCAACCATTGTAATAAGAAAGAGTAATCAAGAGTGTAATCACTACAGCTAACAAAGATGCATGTTTCATAATAATATTTTTCGCATATTTATCTGCTAAAAATCCAGAGGGTGAAAACATTAAAATAAAAGGAAGTAAAATCAAAGCATTTACAATCGATGTCAAAATAATTTGTACATCACCATCATAAACTTTAAAGATGGTGTTTTGAATAATTATTTTATGGCCCAAATCTGTAAATGCATTTAAAAATACAACGCCTAAATAATTTATAACACCAATGATTGCAAACATTCTTCCCATAAAGTTACTCTATCTCGCTGTTTATTAAACTTGCTTCACTCATAAGTGTTGTACTCCAACCCTCATAATAGCCCTGATTTTCTTTAATAACTTCATATAATTCATTAACAACTGTTTGAACCACATCTTTTGTCACAGCATGATTTTTCACCAAAGCAACACCATTTGCAAATTCTTCATCACTTATATCATCTTTAAATACAAAACCCTTTATATCTAAAGTATTTAAAAATCTATTTTTTTGTGTAGGGGTAATAAATGAGACATAATGCTCAACATCTCTAGAGAGATTTAGGTCTTCACCTTCTTCTTCAAGTAAGAAAATAATTTTTTCACTTTGAATATGGATAAGCTCTAACTCACTTGGAGATAGTTGCGTTTCATAAAAGTTCCACTTTTTATCTTTAATGCTATTACTTTCATACACATAACCAGTGTTTTTTAAAATAGAGGTCACCATAGAGTTTAATTCTTTAACACTTGAAGCGCAAAAGTAAAACTCACTCCAGCCATCTATAATTCTCATACCAAGGTAATGTGCTTTACCCTCATACTCTATAGCTATTATAAGAGATTCTTTAGTTTCTAAAAACTCTTCATAAGCATCGGATGATTCATCTAAGCCATCATACTTTACAAAAACACTAAAGAGCCAAGGATTTTCACTTTTAAGCTCTCCTGCATCTAATTCTATTTCGATATTTAATACACTTTGGACTTCATTTCTTGTGAAACATTCTCTCATACTTACTCTTAGCTTATTTTTTTTTATTATATCTAATAAAGCTGAATATTTTTATAATTTGAAAATGATTATCAAAACTGTTGACAATTAAAAAAAAATTCACTACAATTCCTCAAAAATATAGATATTGATAATTCATATCAAAATCATTTAAAGGAATATAAAATGAAAGCAACAAAAATTACATTAAGCTTACTAACAGCTTTAACACTTACAAGTACAGTGTATGCAGATGACAAAAGTGAGATTCAAACATTAAAACAAGAGATAAAAGAATTACGTCAAATGATGCAGTCTTTCAAGTCTAATACAGAAGATATATCTGAACTAAAAGAAACCACCCAAGCACTTATAGATGAGACCAGTGATTTAAAATCTGGATTTAACTATACAACAGTAAGTAGTGAAAAATCTTACAATGGAATGTCCCCTGCTGCTTCTAAAGTGTACTATTCAAAATCTCCACTTTCTATTGGTGGGTATGCAAAAATGGATTATTACCATAAGTCAAATGAGGGTGCTGATAATGGAAGCAACATTGATGTGTATAGATTTATCCCTTATTTTGGTTATAAATTCACAGACAATATCATTATGAATGCAGAGATTGAGTTTGAGCACGGTGGAATTGAAGATGGTGCTTCTGGGGATGGTTATGTAGTTGTAGAGTTTTTATACCTTGACTTTCTTATAAATGACAACTTTAATATCAGAGTCGGTAACCAGTTAATGCCTATGGGACTTATCAATGAGAGACATGAACCAACACTCTTTACCACGGTTCAAAGACCAAACACATCTAAACAGCTCATCCCATCAACATGGCACGAAAGCGGTCTTATGGCATACGGTCAAATTATAGATAATATATCTTATAAAGTAGGTGCTTTTTCTGCTTTACAATTAGGAAGAGGTGCTGTAGATGATAATGCTACTTCCATTAATACGAGTGCTAATTGGTTAAGAGATAGTCGTCTTGGTTCCTTCAGAGCAGATAATGGTGCCGGTGAAGATATAGGTTTAGCAGGTGTGGCAAGAGTTGATTATACTGGAAACAATTTATTTATCGGTGCATCCACTTATATAGATTCAAGTTTAATAATGGCAGATATACATTTTGACTACAAGTTAGATGCCTTTAGAACATACGGTGTTTATACACAAACAAGCCGTTCAGAGACTGTTATAGGTGAACCAGAAAAAGCAAAAGGTGGCTTTATCAATGTTGGATACGATATACTTTCACTAACAAAATTTCAAAATAAAATGCCTGTGTTTGTTCAATATGAAACTGTTTCTGCTCAAGATGCTATCACCGGTGGAACTTCAGTTGATTCTACTGATACAGTCACTGTCGGTATCAACTACTTTCCACATGAGCAAGTTGTCTTAAAAGCTGATTATGCAATGAGCAAAGACAACGCAAAAGCTTCAGATAAGGATGAAACAGATACATTCAGTTTATCTATGGGCTTTATATTTTAACAAAGAGAACTTATGATTAAAAGAACCATCTATTTACTTCTAGTGTTTGCACTCCCTTTGAGTGCAAAGATCCTTACTTCACCGATTGATGCTATGAAATATAGCTATGGTGAAGATGCAATTGTCACAAAGAAAAATATTTTGCTCTCAAAAGAGCGTACGAAAGCTATAGAAGAACAAGCGCATATAAAACTAGAGAGTAAAATTTTTCGTATATTTAAAGCTGAAAAAGACAATAAGATTCTCGGCTTTGGAGTGCTTGTAAACAGAAAAGTCCGCTCAAAGAATGCTGTAGTGCTTTATCTTATCTCAAAAGATTCAATATTAAAGAGCATAGAGGTTATAGCTTTTAATGAGCCAATAGAATACCTTCCATCCAAAACATGGAATGCTCAATTTGAAAACATTCCCACTGACAAAATGTTGAAAACTTCAACAGATATCCCGACTATCACAGGTGCGACATTAAGTGCGAGAGCACTGACAGACGGTTCACGCATTGCTTTTGCGATTTACAATGAAACACTCAAAGGTAAATAGTGAAGTTCACTCTTATTAAAAAGTTAAATCAAGATAAGAGTATGCGCCCTATTTTGACAGGTTTACTTCTCTTCACCCTTCTTTATATTCTCTCAGATATTTTGGTGAAGTATGTAAACTTTGGGGTATTTCCTGATGCAATCAATGTCACACTTTTTGGAGATGAGGAACAATATATAGACCCATTAAGCACATCAGCCTTCTTAGAGTTTTGGCATGTGGAAATATTTTTTATAATGATGATTTTACTCACACTCTCCGCTGTGTTTGTAAGAGTCTCAAAAGACGATACTTCAAAAACCATCCTCTTAAGTGCGCTTATGATCTGTGCACTTTTTTCACTCATCTCTCTAGTACTCGCTTTTTTCGTAGCAAAAATATTTGTTCTCATATATTCTATTTTATTTTTTATCTGGCACGCTATAGCTGTTTATATGATTCTTTATTCTCTTGGAAAACTTTATTATGACAAAAGCATATAAGTACGCCATAGTTTATTTTTTACTATTTTCCTTACTTCTTGTCATAAGCGGTGTTATCTTGTTTGAGCATAAGATTGGTTTTAGTATCCAAGGTGTTAGCGAGTATTATCTAGGGAGTGAAGAGAAGTTTATAGTTGCAAAAAGTTCTGCCGGAATTTTAAAAATAGTCTTACCGCATATTTTTGCATTTGCTTTATTTTCTATGGTGCTGCTGCATTTTTTAATTTTCACCAAGCATAGGGATACAGCACATTCAAAAGCACTTATCTATTTGCTTTTCTCAAGTGCTGCCTTAGAAATTTTCAGTCCGTTTATGATTATTTTTGGAGCTGAATTTTTTGTTTTTATAAAGATAGCTTCGTTTATTCTTTTTGAGAGTTTAGTTGTTTATATCGCTTGGTTGCTTTTCAACTCCATTATAAAAGACTAAATTTTTCACAAACTCAGAAATATTTTCACTCACTCTGAGTTCTCCGTCATTTTGCATAATGATATAAGCTAACTCTTGCTTAGCTAAAAAACTATAAGCCAACTTCACCGGCATAACACTCACAGCTGTTGCATAGGCATCCAAGTCTGCACTTGGGAGTTTAGATATCAAAGTGATAGATATAAAATTTTGTTGCGGTTTTTTCACTTTTGGGTTTATGAGGTGGTTGTTTTCTTTTGTCTTTACATAGCGATTGTAGTTTCCGCTTGTACTCACTCCTACTTCACCACTTTCCATCTCAAAACTTGCTAAATATCGCTCGCCAAAAGGATTTTGAACATGGATAGCACATTCTCCCAAACAACGAATATCTCCGCTTGCAGACACTATAGCTTTGTCAATACCTTGAGATTTTAAATACTCTATAACTTTATCAACACCATAGCCCTTCCCCATTCCGCCTAGGTCCACCTTTATACCTTCATCTATAAAAGCTTTTGTTTTGCTTATATAAAGACCTGCAAAACTAACTCTTGCTTTTTGAAGTTCACTTTCTTCTGGCACGCGTTCTTCTTCACCAAAATGAAATAAATCTTTAGTGATGGATCCAACCGTAATATCGAAGTGCTTATCTGTTTGTCTATAATACTTTGTGCTGAATTTCAATGCTTCGTAAGTAAAAAAATCCAAGTCTATCTGTTTGTTTTTATTAAGCTGGTATATTTGAGAAGAAGGGTTATAAGAAGAGAGTGAGGCTTCAACATCACTCATGATTTTAAAAGAATTTTCAAGATGATTTTTGTATTCTTCACCCACTGAGATTGTGATGAAAGTTCCCATCCCCACTTTTGTTCGTGAGACCATAGAAGCATGAAGAGAAAATGCTAAAATTACTATAAGAAATAAAGATTTTAGCATCTTAAAAATGTTTGACTAAACGTCTATAATCTCATTCACTTCAAGTCCAAACCCACTGAGACCGACAAAGTCACTTTGCTTCATTGAAGTGATAAGGTTCATTTTCACAACGCCTAAAGATGTGAGTATTTGCGCACCAGTACCTATCTCTTTCATAACAGCATTATCTTGATGATGTGTTTTGTTTATAAAAACAAGCACACCCGAATTTTGTTTTAAATACTCTATGGAAGCAACAAGATTGTTGTATTTTTTCTGGTTCAATAGAAGCTCTATATCTGTTATCACATTATGCACTCTCACATTTGCAATTTCACCGGCTTTATAAAAAACTATGGCAGTATGCTCTATTTTATCATGGTCTATAAATGTATGCTGCTTTACCTTCACACCAAAAAACTCAAGATCTTCAACTTTAGTCTCATGAACAAGTCTTTCATTTGCTAAACGATACTCAACAATATCTGAGATAAAAACTGTTTTAAGATTATGTTTTTCACCAAAAATATCCAAGTCATCACGTCTAGCCATTGTTCCGTCTTCTTTGATGATTTCACAAATAACACCTGCTTCACTAAGACCTGCTAAACGGCAAATATCTACAGAGCCCTCTGTGTGACCAGTACGAACTAATGTACCACCGTCTTTTGCTATAAGAGGAAAAATATGCCCAGGTTTCACAAGTTCTACAGCTTGAGAAATTGGATTTGCTAAAATCTTGATAGTGTCATCACGTTCAGCTGAAGATATTCCAGTCAGTGCATCTCTTGCATCCACAGAAACAGTGAAGGCTGTTTCGTACGATGAAGTGTTTGAGCTTACCATCGGGTTCAAATCAAGTCTTGTTGCTATAGTTTTACTCAATGCTACACAGATTAAACCTCTTGCATGTGTCGCCATAAAGTTAACATTATCAGGAGTTGAAAATGCAGCGGCATATACTAAATCACCCTCATTCTCTCTGTCTTCATCATCAATCATGATGACCATCTTTCCTTTTTTAATCTCTTCTATAGCCTCTAAAACTCTCTGAATCGGTGTCATATATTCTCTTTTTAATAATTTAGGGGATTATACTCAAATAATTATTAATAATATCACTCAAGTCGGTATAATCACAAATATACTCTATAAGGATACCCAATATGCACGATAACAAAACCGATGAAGAAATCATTGAAAGTTTTAAAACATTTGAAAATGATAAACTGAGTCTTATACTTTCCACTACAAATTTAAACAATGAACCTCTTACAAATTATTCACCCTTTGTAACACTCGATGGCAAGTATTTTATCTGCATAAGCTCACAGTTACCCCATTATGAAAATATCATTCAAACAAAAAAAGCACATGTGCTTATCATAGAAGATGAGGCTAAAGCGAGTAATATCTATGCAAGAAAACGTTTATACTTTAGTGTTGCTTGTAAACTTTATGAAACAGATACGGAAAGTATTTTCAAACTTTTTGACGAACGTTATGGAGATTCTCTTTCCTTTCTTCGAAATATGAAAGATTTTAAAATAATAGAATTGGATCCTGGTGAAAAAAGCTTAGTCTTAGGCTTTGGTGCTGCTTATAAAATGGATGCTAACGGTAAATTGGCTAGTAAAAATATTCAACATAAGTCTTAAAATAAAATTTTACAAAAAGTGCTGAAAAACCTTGACATTAACTAACATTTTGTCTATAATTTCGGCTCACAAACACACAGTTGTTTGTTTAAATACCGCGGAATAGAGCAGTTCGGTAGCTCGTCGGGCTCATAACCCGAAGGTCACAGGTTCAAATCCTGTTTCCGCAACCAAATTATAAATTTTAAAACTTTACAAACTGGGGTATCGCCAAGCGGTAAGGCCGTAGCTTTTGGTGCTACTATTCGGGGGTTCGAATCCCTCTACCCCATCCACCCAACAACATTCCAAACAATCCCATCCTAACGATTTTCTTTAAATATCAAATATTTCCACTCTAATATTTCGTGCTAATCTCCTGCTAATTTAATATGCTCAGATTGTGCTCAAGAGATAGATCAGACAACTAAGACGTTAAGACATTAAGACGGTATATTCACTATCACAAATAAATCAAATTCACTGAATTTAAAATTCAATTTTGAATTATTTATCTCTCCTCTTCAATAAATAGGTTATGTTGATAACAACCAACTCCCTAAAGCGATTTACTCTTGTCTAAATCTGTATCATCACTACTCACAATAATTAAAATATGAACAATTGGTGGAAATTATAATTGATAATTGAAAATGTTGAAAACTCACTCTCCCAAAATTCTATGAATTCAAGAAGAAAATGATTCAAAAAGATCAAGGCTGTAGCACTTGCAAATTCAACCAAACAACTAGAACTATAAATCCCAATCCTAATAACGAAGAAGCTCGCGCTAACTATATATCCTGTCTTAACGTCTTAACGTCTTAATGATATCACTCTTGAATTATGATCGACTCAAAATCGCTAAACTCCCTCCCCTGTCTCAATGTCTTAATGTCTTAATTGGAAGTTTTAAATATATCAATATTAAGCAAAGAAACTCTGATCCTTATATATGTATATAACATTTAAGAGAGGTGAGTTATGTCAAATGGAAAAGTTAGGATAGCAGAAGGTGTTTATAGAAGAGTTGATAAGAAGAATATATTGACTTACTACATTTCATATACAGATAATAGCGGTAAACTAAGATGGGAGCGCGTAGGCAAGAAAGATGATGGGATCACTCCTCAATATTCTAAACAGCTACGAAGTAAAAGAATAAATGAAAAGATGCACGGAGAGGATGTCTCCTCAAAAAGGAGAAAGGATATAGTCCTATTTGATGATTTAGCTCATGAGCATTTCGAAATAGCAAAACTATCTCAAAAAGATTATGCCAGAATAAATAATAGGTACATCAATCATGTAAAACCACATATTGGTCATATGAATATCTTAGAGATTACAAAATGGGATATTGAAAATATAATAAAAATCATGATTTCAAAAGGGTTAAAACCGGCAACAGTAGATAAAGCACGACAAATCATTTCAGTAATCTTTAATTTGGGTATCTACCATGGCAAGTGTAAAAACAATCCAGCTTCAATATCAAGAAGTGATAATGTATCTATCATGCGAAGAAATAAAAAGAATATCAATAATGGTAGAGAGAGGTATTTATCAAAAGAAGAAGCTGCACAACTATTACATGAATTGAGTATCAGAAACCATAAAGTTTACATGATGACACTTATTGCACTTACTACAGGAGCAAGATCTGGTGAGATACTATCAATAAAATTCAAAGATATAGACTATAATAGTAAAAATATCACTCTTAATGACACCAAAAATGGAGATAGTCGTAAAATAAAAATAACACCAAAAGTTGAAGAGCTATTAACTAATTTAGAGCAAGGTAAACCAAATGAATATCTATTTCAAACATACGCTAATGAGAAATTCAGTAAAATACCAAATACTTATATAGCAGTTGCCAACAGACTCTTTAACAAAGATTTAGAAAGCAACGACTCGAAGAACCGTGTTGTGTTCCACACGTTGCGCCACACGTTTGCAAGTTGGCTAGCACTTGATGATGTACCAATCTTTACAATACAGAAGTTGATGGGACACAAAGATATAAATATGACCATGCGTTATGCAAAACTAAGTCCTAATGCTGGAGTTGATGCTGTTATGAATATAGAAAGGAGTTTGATTGGCAAACAATAAGAAGCCTAAACTTAGAAGCCTAAACAAAGAGAGAAATAATATTATCTATACCCAGTTTGAACACTTTGGAAATTATGAAATTGATAATAACTTTCTCTTTGAGTTATTGTCAAGATCAAAATTTCGTTACATCTTAAATATCATCAAACTTATAGCAATTGAAAATTATAACTCTAAAATCATTTCAAACTTTGAAACAAGTAAAGAATTGCCAGTTAAATATAAACACTATACAGAATTAGATTTAGAGCGCAATATATTGATTTCAAGTAAAATAATCAAGCGCATCAGGCGATTCGGTTTAAAGGATTTAGACTCACTTGAAGTTGTATTAACAAACCAAATGGGTTTAAATTTTCAAGATGTATACAGTTATTTTTATCAAAATGTTCCATCATTCAATATAAGTAATAATACGCTTCAATCTATAAAAAATTATAAAAAAAGCATTGAGTATATAAACGATGACATAGAACTAAATCCAAAAAACGGAGAGATACTAAAATATTCATACAAAATATCTCAAACAATTTCAAAATCACAAGAAGAAGTGAACCAACGACATGCTGCAGCTGTAATGATTCCTTTAATGTATAAGAAACCTACAGTAAGATTCAACAGACATGACACCATTGCACTAGAAATAAATATATCTCAACCAAGTCAACATATTACAGAATATGTGGAAAATCTACTTAAGTCATACACTAAAGATAATTTATTTGGGCTGGAACTTTTAAAAACTGATATATTTGATGGCACTTATGAAGTATCAAAAGAATATAAAAAACAAGAATATTATGCGGATTTACTCTATACATACGACAATATGAAAATTAATAAATTTGATAAAAGTGCACTAAAAAGTATACGAGAATCCTTACATCAATATAGAAAAGCTCATAAATGGCACTATGGATTTAAATATGCAATAGATGACTGTAAACCAAAAACAAAGCTCATCAAAGATAGTTATGGTAACTTTGTAAATAAAAGCAAATCAGAAGCAGAGAAATTAGCTAAACAGGAGCTTGAAAGAATTGAAAAAAAGCATTTAAAGTCAAATATATATAAATATAATATTGAAAAAATGATATTTGAAATCAGATTAGGTGATTTCAAAAAGATGGATAGTTACATTACTCAGCTAATAAAAAACCTCAATAAAATACTTAATTAAATCTTAATAATGCAAAATTCGAAACTTTAATACTGCAAAAACACCCCATTTTATTTCACTATAATTTTCTTATGTATCGATACTAAAATTTATCTAAGGAAATTATTATGACTTATGAAATCCAAAACAAAACCGCAAAATTCATTGCAAATACAGAAGAAAATGTTGTTGAGATAACTCAATTAAAAACAGAAGTAATTACAAAAGTTGATATTGGCAATTTACTAACTGTACTAAAAACAGATATAAGTCAAACTGGTAAAACATCATTGTACTGTTCTAAAGCTAAAATGGAAATTACATTAGGTTCGAATTTTCACTTAAGAACATCTTTAAACTCAGTTAATACTTATTTAACAAAAGGTTTCGACCAACAGTTATTAAGCTATATTGAAACAATGTTTCCAAACATAGACAAAGTAGACAAAATATTATCTATATCAGAACAAAAAACTCATATACCTAAAAAAGAAGAGCTTTCAAAAGAGAAAAAAACAAAAAAAATTCCAATTATAAAAATGGAAGAGTATTTTGAACCCAATTATGATGATGCAAATTGCAATGGATATCCAAATATTAATTTCATTGGTATTAAGGGTAATCACGGAGAGACAGTAGAAATATCATTTAAAGCTCATGAGGATTTATTCGATCCTTATGGTGGAATTAATAAAAATTATTTGGTAGGAAATGGATTTAATTTATACGATAATAACAGAAAAAATCTTGCTTATGAGAATAACATAGGTTTAATTTGTACACACAATAAAAGTGAAGCTACTTTTAAAATTAAATTAATATCTACTATAGATAGAAAATATTTCGGTACCAAAATCAAAAAGCACCAACCTATA
>JGI11705J14877_10000199_pt1 | contig 37827 bp, 30 predicted proteins | sample Etolaghawater15m_FD_14877 | JGI IMG/M metagenome (IMG submission 14877) | reverse complement strand
ACATCATATATATTCCCTGAGGCTTCCCCAAAATGAAATACGGAAAATCTGAGAACAGCCCACCAAGGACTGCTGTAGACTTACTCACTCCTGGCATGATTGTTACAGCAGATGTGTGCAGTCCTGAAGGTCGCCGACTCCTTGCCAAGGGGGAAGTTATCAAAATAGAGCATCTAAGGATTTTCAAGGCATGGGGAATTATTGATGTCATGATCGGAGAGACCGTTCCCAGGGAACCAGAAGCTGAAGCAGGCAAGGAGGATCAGGCATCACTGGAGCTTACGGAAAAGTTGGCTGTTGAAGTATTTATCGAACCCAGGAAAGAAAACCGTTTTGATCGAATACTCAGGAACATTTTTTTAACGTCCACTCTTGCCGAAATAAAAGAAACAAGTACCGAAACAGTCAAAAACCGTATCCGCAGACGACTGATACGCTGTCAGAGATTGAGCAATCAAGAATTTCCGCAGATAGCCATCAACGATATACTGAGCGGAGAAACCCACCTTCCCGCATTATCCAGCACCGTCACCCGCATTCTTGAAAGTATAGAAAATGCGAGTTCTGCCAGGGCTATTGCGCAAATACTTGCAAGAGACGTGGGCCTTTCTGCCAAAATTCTTCGAATTGTCAACAGTTCATTTTATGGTTTTCCAAATAAGATCGACGACCTTTCCCGTGCCATAACAATCATCGGCAATCAGCAGTTGCAAACAATAGCCCTCGGCATTTCCGTAGTGGATACATTGAATACTGGCTTTGGCGAAAGCCTTGACCTTAAGGATTTCTGGCGCCATTCCTTTTTCTGTGCGATTCTCAGCAAATGCCTTGGGGAATTTGCCGTAACCGGTACTGAAGAGCGTCTTTTTCTGGGAGGCCTGCTCCACGACATAGGACGACTGGTCATGCTCCGGGCACAGCCAAAGATGGTTGGAGCAGCTATTGATATGGCACAGCAACAGAGCATCCCCCTTTACCAGGCAGAACAGAAACTGTGGGGCTGGGACCACGCGATGCTTGCCGGAGAACTCTGCAGAATCTGGAATTTCCCGACAGCAATCACGGAGAGCATAAGCAGTCACCACTGCACAAATGGAAATCATCTTGAAAGTGATATCGTCAATATAGCCGACAGTATTACCCATGCCTGCACCATTGGCAACAGCGGCCTGTGTCAGGTGCCTCCTGCTAACCCGGATACCTGGAAGACACTTGCGCTCACTGAAAACAGAGTTGGTACACTTATTCAGGAAGCATCTATTCAAGAAAAACTTTTGCTCAATATTCTACTTTGAAAACGACAAACGACAATTCTGACGTAGTCCGCCTGCAGGCGAAGATCAAACGTCTGCAGGCAGAAAACAAGAGCATCCAAAGCTCGCTGAAACAGTCGAACCTGCTTGGCACTTTCCAACTGCATCCCAGTGAAATGGATCAGACCACCGTCCAGTCCATTCTCCTCTCAGCCCACAGGCGTGTCAGCAGTCTTATTGCTTTTTCCACAACCGGATTTTATCTGGTCGATGAAGACAGCGGCGATTTCAACAACAGTTACACCTCCCCTGTTGAAAACAATGAGTCTCTGGATCATGAAGTTTCCACCCTCATTGAAAACAGGATGTTCAACTGGGCGGTGAGAAGGAAAAGACCTGTATTCTGTTTGTCCGGAGCGGGAGAGCAGATGCTGCTGCATGTGATTGCTACGCGCACCAGGGTCCGTGGACTTTTTGTCGCTTTTCTTGAAGAAGATGAATGCAATATCAATGAACACCGCCTTTCTCTTCTCAGCCTGGTCATGTATAACCTTGCAAATGCTATTGAATCCTATGAACTCTACCTCTGGAACAAAGGCATTACAAGCAAATTGCAAGAGAGCGTTGCGATGCTCACCCAGTCCAAGGAAGAGTTACAGACCCACCGGGACAAACTCGAAGAACTGGTCGCCGAACGCACGACAAGCCTTTTGGCCACTAACAAGCAGCTACTCAACGAGGTATGGGAACGACAGCAGGCAGAAGAGGCTCTTAGCCAAGCGCATGGACAACTTGAACAGCGTGTCCAGGAGAGGACTGCGGCTCTTGAGCAGGCACTATCGCAGCTGCTTCTCCAGGAGAAGCTTGCCTCGATAGGCCAACTGGCAAATGGTGTTGCACACGAACTGTACAACCCGCTGAACTTTATCCGTACCAATATGTCATGCCTGGAATATTATTTTTCTGATATCATAAGCTTATGCGAATTGTACGACCTCCTACACAAAAACTGTAAAAACAGCGACTATCTTTCAGAGCTATCAATGGCCCTGGAGAACAAAAAAGAGCAGATCAAATACAAGCACATCACCCGGGATTTCCCCAAACTATTCACCGAATCGGCTGATGGATTCAAGAGGGTCACACAGGTCATTAACACACTCCGTGATTTTTCTGATAACGGCAACACCGACCGGTTCCTGCTCTTTGATCTCTCTCAGGCTATAGAAGACACTCTAGCTCTGTCCCGCAACCTGACCGAATACAGTTGCCCCATTGAAACCGAGTTTTCCAGCCTCCCGCATATATACGCTGTACCCCGCCTGATCAAGCAGGCCTTGCTCGACATCCTGCTTAATGCCGTGCAGGCTGTCAAATCACGGACTCACTCGGCAGGCGGTCGCGTGCTGATCCGAACATTTTTTGATGATACCCATGTGACCTGCACAATAGAGGACAATGGTCCGGGAATCCCAAAAAAATTGCAGGCGAAAATTTTTGACCCCTTCTTTACAACAAAAGCTCCGGGACAAGGAATAGGACTTGGCCTGAGTACTGCTTATGATATAATTGTTCACAAACATGAAGGCAAGCTCTCCCTCCAGTCCTCGGTCGACGACGGGACAATTATCTCAATGCAGCTTACCAGGACAGATCATGACGCCCCTGAGAATCAAAGCTTTTTTCTCGACATATCAGAAAATTAACTGGAAAATTAATGCTGGATTACAAAATAACCATACTTTTTGTTGATGATGAACATTTGAGCTTAAATGCAATCCGTCGCTTTTTTCGCTTTGATTCTTACAAGCTGAGCTTTGCCGACAGTGGTGCAAATGCGCTGGAGGTCCTTGCAGAGAAAAAAATTGACATTCTGGTCACAGATCTCAGGATGCCGCAGATGGACGGCTTTGAACTGCTTGAGGAGGTCAATAACAATTACCCCTCAGTGCTCTGCCTGGTACTGAGCGCGACTACTGATGAAGAGGAGATCATCAGCATTCAGCAAAACCCTTTAGTATTTGACCTGATAACAAAACCTCTCGATCCTGTCGAGTTCAGAAAAACAATTCGCAACGCAGTAGACTCCCTGTTGCTTACAAAAATTGGGCCATTTGACTAACGCAGTTGAGTCAATACCATTTTCCGCAAAAATCAACCAAAAGGAGAATCACATGTTAAAGAGAATCTGCCTGATAACAATGCTGCTAGCTGGTAGCCTCGCTTGTGCAAATGCAGGTGAAGAACGAATCGACCTCGATACAGTCAGAAAAAATGGAGTTCTGCGCCATCTCGGCGTCCCCTATGCCAACTTTGTTTCCGGCGACGGTCAGGGCATGTCATGCGATCTGATCCGTCTGTTTGCGCAACGGATTGGGGTAGACTATCAGTACGTCGAGACCAGCTGGTCTAATGTCATCGGGGATCTTGTCGGCCAGAAAGTATCGCCGGACGGAGAAAATATTCACCTGCTTGGTGAGACTCCAGTGCGTGGAGATATCATATCTAACGGACTCACGGTTCTTCCCTGGCGACAGAAAGTTCTGAACTATTCCAAGCCGACCTTTCCCACAGGCGTGTGGCTAATTGCCTCGTCAACAGGAGAAAATCGTCCAATTGTGCCGAGCGGCAATATGGATGAGGATATCAGCAACGTCAAAAAGAAACTCAAAGGAAAAAGTGTGGTCGGCATAAAGAATACATGCCTGGACCCATCTCTATACGATATAAGTGCCACCGGTGCTGATGTCAGATATTTCCAGGGAAGCATGAATGACCTGGCGCCTATGGTAATCGGTGGCGATATAGACTATGCCTTGCTCGATGTTCCCGATGCCCTTGTTGCCCTCGAAAAATGGCCGGGCAAAACCATTGTGATAGGTCCTGTTTCTCAACCACAGTTGATGGGAGTCGCCTTTCGAAAAGAGAGCCTCGAACTCCAGGCTGCTTTCGATAGCTTTCTTACCGAACTGAAAGCCAATGGGGAATATGCTGAGCTGATGAAGCAATACTATCCTGGCCTATCGTATTATTTCCCCGATTTCATCTCAGGGCAAGATTGATAATAGCCGGTGCACAATGTCAGTAATGTCCCCTTCACCTCTCAGCGCTTCCCGGTGGCTGTATTTTTCCTTGCTCGCCGGATGCGCAGTGGTGGTGCTTGTCGGTTATCTGCTATACCTTAACTATAATTCTCAGAACGCTCTGCAAAAGATGAGTGCTTCTCAGTTTCGCACGAGTCTTAACAGCTGGTCCGAAGCCTTCAACTATTTCCTGGTGGAACGGGAGAACGACATCCGGGAGCTCGCCGCCAGTGATTTTGTGGCAAGCTATTTCATCAATAAGAGTATAGGGATGTCTGTAAAGTATGGTCTCCAGGAATCACGACATATCATTGAGCGCAGATTCTCCCACTTCACCGATGCCACTGGCGATAAAAAACCAATTTTTTCAGCTCTTGCGCTGAGAGATGCCGAAGGAGCTGTAGTCGTTTTTTCAAAGGACGCCAATTCAAGGATCGAAGCTGACGATTTCGATTTTTCAGATAACACCTTCAAAATTGTGCGCTCCACCGATCCTTCACACAGCATTGAGGCACTACTTGAAATTACCGCCAGTGTCTGGATCAATGAGAAAATTGCAGGAAGTGTAGTTGGGCTTGTTTCCATCCATGAACTTTACCGGCGCTTCCTCCCTAAGCAGGCGCTGCAACATGTAAGCGAATCGTACCATCTCGTTTCTTTGACAAATTATTCCGGTCTTTACAGCATGATATGCTCCCGCAACCTGGACAACTCCATGCTGAAAAACTACTTCCAGAACGAACAATCTTCCTGGACAGATCCGTCCAGACCTGCCGATGGTCCGATCATACCAGACAGCTTCGAAATTATTCGTTTTCCTTTCGACAAGGATGGATTAGAACTCATCTGGTTGGTTGACAAGAGCCTGCTCTACCACACTGGAGAGCCACATCGTTTTTTACTTGTCTTTGGAACCATTGTCATAAGTGTGATGGCCTGTGCCTTTATCGCTGGCAAACAGTATGTAAAATCACTCAGTCTTGTCTCACGCCTCGATATCTTTACAAAACTCAAAGAGCAGATAGAAAAAAAGAATGTTGCTCTGCTTGATGAAATGAAGCAGCGACAGGCCATCGAAGAAGAATTGAGAGAATTGAATGAGCACCTTGAGAAGCGCGTCCGGGAGAGATCCAAGGAACTCAACAAGGCTCTTTCCCGAATCTTCCTCCAGGAAAAACTTGCCTCTATCGGACATATGGCTGCAGGAATTGCGCATGAATTAAATAACCCAATCAACTTCGTCCAGATTAATTTTAATACCTTGCAAACATATTTCGATCATTTACTGAAACTTATCTTTCTTCACAGAAAGGTGGCTGCGGAATCGTCAGCTCCGTCACATTACGTTACAGCCTTAAGTAAATTTGAAAACCAGATTGGCATTGACTCTGTCCTGGAAGACATCCCCGTCATGTTTGATGAAAGCCGCCAGGGTTTCGGGAGAATCGCCGCAATCATTGAGGCAATGCGTAATTTTTCCAGGAAAGAACAGCAAAACGTTACAGATGTCGACCTGAACAAATGTATCAATGACACTTTGATCATTTCCAGGTACGAGTATAAATACTGTGCGGTGATAGAAAAACATCTGCAGAATATTTCAACAGTAGAGGGTATAGCAGAACAGCTCAATCAGGTTTTTCTCAATCTTGTGGTGAATGCCGTCCATGCAATCAAAGGTGCCGAAGACATAAAGGAAGGGCGTATTATCATTAGAACCTGGCAGGAAAGCAATCATGTGTGCTGCAGTATAGAGGATAACGGTACAGGTATAGAAAAAAAAGATATTCCTTATATATTTGAACCATTTTATACGACCAAACCGCCTGGAAAGGGCACCGGCCTCGGACTCAGCATTTCTTACGACATTATTGTGTTGAGGCACAAGGGTGATATTCTGGTCGAAAAAAAGAAGGACAGTGGCACCCGCTTTACAGTGAAAATTCCCATTGCAGCCCGGCGGGATCTGCTCTTACTGCCCGTGCCAGCTGTCCAGTCTGAATAAAGGCCGCAGACCGATCTATGATCTGCATTTTACGTTAACCACTTCTCTACCCTTACAAATGACTGATTTTAACGTTTTATTTGTTGACGACGAACCGTTCACCCTACGTGCCATAGAGAGGCTGCTGAGGCGTCAACCCTATTCCAAATATCTTGCAGAAAGTGCACATGAAGCTCTTGAAATTATGGCAGAAACCCCTATTCATGTTATTGTTTCCGACATGAAAATGCCGGAGATGGATGGGCTGACCCTGCTGAATATCGTCAAGGAAAAATACCCGGACACCGTCCGGCTTGCCCTCTCCGCCTTTACACACACAGCCCAGCTCCTGCCTTGCATCAACACCGGACACCTGTTCAAGTTTATTGCCAAACCTCTTGAACCTATCGATTTGAAAGCCTCAATTCTCCAAGCTATCGAATACTATTCCCTATCAAGCAGGAAGAACGATCTGGTGGAGCATTTAATTGACAAAAACAGGCTTTTAGAAGAGGCACTGGAATCAAAAAGAGAGGTGGAGTACAAACTTCGACGCATGGTAGATACTGATCGCCTCACCGGCCTCTACAATAACCACCATCTGCATGAGACACTTCAAAAAGAGTTCACCCAATGGAAAAAAACCACTAAGAATTGTGCCGGACTGGCTGTCGCCCCTGATTATTTTAGAAAAATCAATGAAACATATGGATATGACACCGGAGATATCTTTTTGTGCTCCTTTGCCGAACTTTTAATGACTTCAGTTCGCGGAAAGGATATGTGTTTTCGGAGCTGGGGAAAGGTATTTTTTGTGGTTCTTCCTGACAGCGGTATCCAGGATGCTCTTGAAGTAGCCTGCAAAATCATAGCAGCTGCAGAATACATACCGTTCCAGATAGAAGGCAAACAAATTACCATGTCTGTGAGTATCGGGGCAACCGCATATTCGGTCTGCGGGCCATCACGATGGAGTGACCTCATAAACCATGCTGAGATAAATCTGCACAGCGCCAAGGACAGGGGCCGCAATCAGGTTGTTGCCTGAGATGTATTCTTTCCGACAGTATCACAATCTGTACTGCTTGATCTTTCTGTAGAGAGTCGCTTCTGATATTTCCAGGAGCAGAGCGGCACTCCTCCGGTTATTGCCCGTCAACTCAAGAGCATTGCGGATTGCTTGCAGTTCATACTGAACCAGAGAGTGACCGATGCCATTGTCTTCGGGCCTGGTGGCAGCACCGGGTTTGCCACAGACATGATCAGGAAGACAGCTTGGAAGAACAAGCCCATCCTCAGCAAAAATTGAAGCCCCACGCAATACATTCTCCAACTCGCGGATGTTTCCTGGCCAGTGATAGGCTTCCAGAATTTCCAGGGTACTGTCGTCCAGGGTGAGCCTTTCCCCCATGGCATTTTGCATGTTAGCCAAAAGATACCTGGCCAACAGCGGGATATCGCCTTTTCGCTCTCGTAACGGTGGCAGGCTGAGCGTGACAGAACTCAGACGGTAAAAGAGATCCTGACGGAACCGTTCCTCAGCAACTTCCTCAACCAATTTTTTATTGGTAGCTGCCACAAGCCTGAAATCTACAGCATGGATTTGCGTCGCGCCTACTGAACGAATAGTTTTTTCCTGGATGACACGTAAAAGTTTGGCCTGGGTTGAGAGAGGGAGTTCACCAATTTCATCCAGGAACAGGGTACTCTGGTCGGCGGCACGGACAAGGCCCTGTGTGGAAGTATTGGCGCCGGTGAAAGATCCTTTTTTATGGCCAAACAGCTCTGATTCAAAAACATGTTCCCCGAGGGTGGTGCAGTCAACAATGACCAATTCGTTCTCAAGACGCATGGAATGAACATGAATGGCCCTGGCAACAAGCTCTTTACCCGTTCCACTTTCGCCCTGAATCAGGATAGTGGTATCCGTGGGACCGATCCGAGTAATCATATCCTTGAGTTTGAGCATTGCCTTGGACTCGCCGATAAGTCCAGGAAAATGGAAAGGCTTGAGACTGGATGCCTCGAGATTTTTATTGGCTTGCACCAGAGTCCACTGATTGTAGACTTGATCTATTCTTGTTCTCAGTATTGCCGGATCGCTGCTTTTTTCAAGAAAATCAGTGGCTCCCAGCTTGAGTGCTTTTACTGCTTCATGTACCCCCCCATGTCCGGTTTGAATGATAATTTTGAGGTCAGGATTCAAGGCAAGCGCCTTTTCCAGAACTGTCATCCCGCTCATTCCAGGCATTTTCAAATCTAGGAGAACCAGATCAAATGATTGGTTCCTGATCTTTTCCAGCCCGGCCTCACCAGTTGTTGCCGAGGTGATATCGTAATCACTGTGGACAAAAAATCGTTTCAGCGAGCTGATCACATGGTGCTCATCGTCAATGATGAGAATTTTGAACCTACTCATACTGTCTGTCCATTGTTTTTGGCTACAGCAGCGTACTGCAATTGGTCAGTACACTGTGCTTCCTCAGAAAACGACCAACCTCTCAAATTGAGAGACGCCCCTGTTGCATTTCAATCATTATAATATACGTGTTTCCTTTTGTTAACAAAAAAACGTATATTTACAGAATGTTGTTCTTTCTTGCAGTAAGGCGCGGTTTTTGCAATAGAACTGACACGTCATAAAAAATTTATCAAGGAGGGCAAGGTATGGAGCAACACAGATTACTGTTTGTTGATGACGAAACCCCTTTTCTCAACAGCATGACAAGGGCCCTCTCCAGGGAACCCTACCATCTTGAGGTTGCGGACTGCGGAGCAAAGGCGCTTGAGATAATGAGGGAAAAGCAGATAAGTATCATTGTCACCGATTATATGATGCCGAACATGAATGGCCTAGAACTACTCCTTAAAGTACGCGCCGAATACCCTCATATCATGACTATCATGCTTACCGCCTTTACTGAGATTGATATTGCAATGCGAAGTATCAATGAAGTTGGGATTTACAAATTTCTAACCAAACCCCTTGAACTCAACACGTTCAAGGTTACCATCAGACGTACACTGGAAACCCTCAACCTGCTGCGAGAAAACGAGAGTCTCACCGCGCAGATTAAAACCCGGGACAGCATCATTGCCACACTTGAATCCAAAAATCCCGGCATATCACAAGTTAACCGAGATATTGATGGCTACTACATTCCAGACATCTGACCCCGTAGAACCTTAACAGCCTTATCAACATTCCGACCAAAACACGATATCTCATCAATTCATCTCTGAAAAAGGTCCATCTAACGCTGCATGATTGCACAGGAGACCAATGGTCGCCATCAGCCACCCCTAATCAGCACGATCCACACCTCTCAATTTGACAGACATAACTACAAATGCCTCAAAATGAGAGCCGATCACCTCCAGAATTACCCACTAACCATTCAACATCCTGATATTACACATATTGATAAAAATAAAAATTGGCCTAATTTATGCATGTAAACCATTCCGCAGAGGAATGCAGGAACCACCGGGCTCGATACCACCAATCGGCCAGCTTATAAAATCACAAAGAGTGCTAATATCGTGAAACTCAGGACACAGATGCTATTCGGTTACATTGTAGTTTTGGTTTTTCTGGCAGTCAATGCGCTGATCAGTTTCCAAAGCAGCAGCTCCCTTGTCGAATCACAGGAAGATGTTACCCGAACGTACGAAATAATCAGCAAGATCAACCTCCTGCAGAAAACCATGAATGAAATGCAGAGTGCTGTTCGCGGTTATCTACTAACTGGCCATGAAGAGTATCTGCAGCCCTATCACACTGGGGAAATTGAGTACGAGAATCAACTGAACCATGTGCACGTCCTTGTCGCTCAGAACAAAGATCAGCTGAGAATACTTGAAAACATCGATATGCTGGTTCAGCAATGGCAGAAAGTTTCTGCATTACCGCTTATTGAGAATCGTAAACTGATCAACCGTGGTAAAAACAGCCTGGCTGATCTCAGCGACGGGATTCAGAAAGACAATAGCGGCCGCAGGCTTTTTACTGAAATCAGGGACATAGCTGATCTTTTTGTTGAGGAGGAGAAAAAACTCCTCGAACACAGGAAAGACATGGCCAGAAAGCAGGTGTCCCGCGACACGTGGATCGTCCTGGGCGGATCAGCGCTCGCCATCCTCCTCGCCATAGGAACGATGTTGATCAGCACCGGGAGCGTACTCAGAAAAATAGGGGGTGAACCTGAAGAAATAGCCGCGATAACAAAGCAGATAGCCCATGGGGATGTTGATACAGAGGTGCGGGGCAGCAGCGGCATACTCGGTTCGGTGGCTGTAATGCTTGAGGCTCTCAGGGAAAACCGGGATAGAACGCAGCGAGAAGACTGGCTGAAAAGCGGCATAGCCCAGTTGAACGAAAAGCTGAGTGGAGATCCCGGTATCAATGAACTTGCTGCCCGTGCCATTGCAGAGATATGCAGGAGACTCGATGCCCAGCTCGGTGTTTTTTATGTCGCATCTGCTGAAGAAAACGAGTCGCTCATGTTAATCGGCAGTTATGCCTATACGCAGCGTAAGAGCCTGTCTCAGGTCTTTGGCCTGGGGGAAGGGCTGATTGGACAGGCGGCTCTGGAAAAACAGCAAATTATTGTCAGGAATGTGCCTGAAGATTATACAGCCCTGATTACCTCAGGCCTAGGTGAGAGGCCCCCTGGATATATCTGCGTGACCCCCCTCATACTCGAAGGGCACCTCAAAGGGGTCATCGAAGTCGCCTCCCTGGAGGAAATGACCGCCAACCAACTCGAATATCTGCGGCAGTCCACCCCCATTCTTGCCATAGCAGTGGAGAGTGCCCAGAACAAGACCCAATTGTCCCTGGCTCTTGAAAAATCACAACAGCTTGCAGAAGAACTGCAAGTGCAGCAGGAGGAACTGAAGGCCTCCAACGAAGAACTGGAAGCCCATACTGCACAGTTGCAGGACTCTGAAGAGAGGCTGACAGCTCAGCATGAAAACCTTGAACTGCTGAATGCTGAACTTGAAGAGAAAAACCAGACTCTGGAAATCCAGAGAAACGAAATGGAGAATGCCCGCAGTGATATAATGATCAAGGCCGAGGAACTTGCTCAGGCCAGCAAATACAAATCTGAATTCCTCGCCAACATGTCCCATGAGCTCAGAACTCCCCTCAACAGCCTTCTTCTGCTCTCCCATGGCCTTACCCAGAACAAGGATGGTAATCTATCCAAAGAGCAGATCCAGTCAGCCAAGGTGATCCACAGCGGCGGAACTGACCTTCTGAATCTGATCAATGAAATTCTTGATTTGTCAAAAATTGAGGCCGGCCGGATGGATCTGCATGTCGGGGAAGTGCGCATCGTTGATCTTGCCGATTCCATCCGTTCCTCTTTTGCTCATATGGCTGCAGCAAAGGGACTGGAATTTGACATAATAATAGGAAAAAACATTCATCCGGAAATCAGAACCGACCATAAACGCCTGGAACAAATACTCCGCAACCTGCTGTCCAACGCCATAAAATTTTCTAAACAGGGAAAGATCTCTATCAGTTTTCACGAGATTGATGATGGGATTGATTTGTCACGTAGCGGCCTCAAGAAGCAGGCAGCCCTGGCCCTGAGTATTGAAGACACAGGTATCGGTATTGCTCCGGAACAGCACAAGGTGATTTTTGAGGCCTTTCAGCAGGCGGACGGTGGAACCTCACGAGAATACGGAGGGACAGGACTCGGGCTTTCAATATCAAGGGAACTGGCACGACTGCTGGGGGGCGAAATACAGATGGTGAGCGAACTCGGCAAAGGCTCTCGGTTCACTGTTTATCTCCCATTACTGGGGCCGGAAGGATACAAGTCGGCGGTGCCGCGAGGCCGAGTTTGTCCGCCGAATAACACAAAAGGAAGAAGCAGCCTGCGGCCTTCCCCTCCCCCGCTTTTTGACCAGGTTGAGGATGACCGTACCAACATCGTGAAAGACGATCGGGTGATGCTGATTGTTGAGGATGACCCTAAATTTGCAGCCGTGCTTTGCGACAAATGCAGGCAGCACGGATTCAAATGTCTGATAGCAGGGAATGGAGAGATGGGACTCAACCTGGCTCTGGAATATCAGCCGGTGGCAATTGTTCTTGATATTCGCCTCCCCGGGATTGACGGTTGGGAGGTTCTTGCTACACTCAAGGAAGACATTCGAACACGGCACATCCCGATACATGTCATTTCAGTGGAAGAGGCATCCAACGAAGCTATCCGTCGGGGAGCGGTCGGCCATGTAGAAAAGCCGATTTCCCCCGCCGAACTGGAGAAAACCCTGAAGAAACTTACAGAGGCCGCAGCAGACACACCCAAACGTGTTCTCGTGGTCGAAGACGACGAAACCATGCGTGATGCAACGGTCGATCTCATAGGGAACGGTGACGTACAGGTTGATGTGGCAATAACCGGGGGTGACGCAATCAAGGCTATAGCAGACACCCATTACGACTGTGTGGTAGTTGATCTCGGGCTACCGGACATGGAAGGCTCAGAGCTCCTTGCCGAGCTAAAGAAGAAGGAGAACCTGCCACCGGTTATCATTCATACAGCCCGGGAGTTGAGTAAGGAAGATGAGCAGATCCTCCGTGAATATACCGACTCTATTGTGATCAAGGATGTCCGGTCCCAGGAACGTCTCCTGGATGAGGTTTCTCTTTTTCTCCATCGGGTGGTCAGCAAGATGCCGGAACAGCAGCGGGTGATCATTCGCAACCTCCATGACAGTGATGAGGCACTTCGTGGCAAAAAGGTGCTCATTGTTGACGATGATATGCGCACAACTTTTGCCATGTCAAGACTTCTTGAGGACAGGGGGATGAGAACACTGAAGGCCGAAGATGGTTCACATGCCCTCAAGTACCTGGACACCCATCCGGACATTGACATTGTTCTGATGGACATCATGATGCCGTCCATGGACGGCTATGAGGCAATGGCGCGCATCCGCGCCCAGAAACAGTTTAAGTCCCTGCCTATCCTGGCGTTGACAGCAAAGGCAATGCCTGAAGATCGGGAGAAATGTCTGGCAGCAGGGGCAAATGATTATCTTCCCAAACCGGTAGAAGAAAAAAGATTACTGTCAATGATGCGTATCTGGCTCTATCGGTAGAGGGTAAAACAAAGAATGAGCACGGAAATTGAAAACCGGGTTGAGGATATTGAGATAGATCTGCTTCTGGAAGGAATTTTCCGACGGTGGGGGTATGACTTCCGCTCCTACTCGCGGAGCTCTCTGACTAGGAGGCTGTGCCAGTTTCTATTAGAAAACGATCATGGTTCCATTTCAGGGATGATTCCCCGGCTCTTGAATGACGAAATATTTTTCTCAAAGCTGGTACGTTTTCTCTCGATAACGGTAACGGAAATGTTTCGCGACCCGAAGGTCTACAAAAAGCTCAGGGAGCTTGTTATTCCTCTATTCAAGACATGGCCGCACTGCAAAGTGTGGCATGCAGGCTGTGCAACGGGAGAGGAGGTCTATTCACTTGCTATCCTGCTGAAGGAAGAAAACGTCTATGGACGGACAACCATCTATGCCACTGACATCAATGATCAATCCATTGCCAAGGGTCAGAAGGGGATATACGAGGCGAAAAGAATCAAGGAAGCTACCCGAAATTACCAACTCGCGGGAGGCCGGCAGTCATTCTCTGAATATTACCATTCTCTGTATGGTGCTGCCAGCATGAATGCAGACCTCAAACAGAGGATTGTCTTTTCGACCCACAATCTGGCATGTGATGGCGCTTTTGGTGAAATGCACCTTGTGTTCTGCCGCAATGTCCTTATTTACTTCAACCGCGAGCTTCAGGACATGGCTCTCCGGCTTTTTACAGACAGTCTCGTGCATGGTGGATTCCTCTGTCTCGGCACCAGGGAAACTCTTCGATTCTCTTCAGTACGCGACTGTTACGAGACAGTGGATGAAACAGCCAGCATTTACAAAAAAAGACTTGCGTTATGAGACATCTAGGGATTGTCATTGGCGGCTCTGCAGGTGGACTGGAAGCCCTTACTGTAATTTTTTCCGCTCTTCCTGACAGGCTGAAGCTGCCAATTCTGGTGGTCCAGCATCTGCATCCGCATGACGACGGCCTTTTCCCGCAATACCTGGCCGGTTTGACCAAAATACCTGTGAGGGAGTGCTGCGATAAAGAACAGCTATGTCCCGGTCGGATCTATACGGCACCAGCCAATTACCACACCCTTCTCGAACGTGGAAATTTCATCAGCCTCTCTGTTGATGAACCTCTGAACTGGTCAAAGCCGTCCATTGACATTCTTTTCGACAGTGTGGCGAGGTGCTGGGGAGAGGGGGCCGTAGCAGTCCTTCTCTCAGGCGCCAATGAGGACGGAGCTGCCGGTCTGCTGGCTGTGAAGGACAGAGGTGGAAAAACTCTGGTGCAGGATCCGCAAACAGCCATCTCACCTGCCATGCCCGCTGCTGCTATCGCAAGAGGAGGAGCAGGGGAAATTCACAGTGCAGAGTCCCTCGGTGAATATCTCAGAGAATTAAATGCCAGCATTTCGGAAAACAGGATCAGGTTGGAATTGGAAAATGAAAGATAAATAAGACATGATAGCTCACAGACCTAAAATTCTCATTGTCGACGACCGTCATGAAAACCTTCTTGCCCTGAAGCTGCTCCTCGCAGATCTGGATATTGATATAATAGAGGCAGATAATGGCAATGATGCCCTGGCGGCAACCATTCACAATCAGTTTGCCCTGGCCATCCTTGACGTCATGATGCCAGGTATGGATGGATATGAGCTTGCCACCCTGATGCAGGGCGACAAGAAGAACTCTACGGTACCTATTATTTTCGTTACTGCCTTTTGTGAAGATGAACGACAGATGTTCAAAGGGTATGAGGCTGGCTGCATCGATTACATCGTCAAACCCTACAATCCTGAAATCATGCTTGGCAAGGTGCGCATGTTCCTGGAGATGGACCGTTATCGTGAAGAGCTGCGCAATCATCATGCCATTCTCGAATCACTGGTAACAGAACGCACTGCTGAACTCATGCAGCGTGTGGATGAAATACGTACTGCAGAACAGCTGTGGCAGACGACGTTCAATGCCATGGACGACGGTGTCTTGCTCCTTGACAGGGACAAAAAAATACTTCAATGCAACCAGGCACTATGCGAATTGACTGGAAAGTCCGAAGAGCAGATAGTCGGTGTTTTTTGTCACCAGCTACTCTGTCAGGAGTTATGTCTTTCGGCAAAATGTCCCCATGCAAATGCCCTTAAGCATATACAGCCTTTTCGCATAACAACTACTTTTCAGGAGCGTCAGCTGCAAATTTCTGCTAATCCGGTTGCGATGGGCCCTGGCAACAGGTTTGATGTGGTGATGGTGCTGAGAGACATCACTGCACAGGTAGTGCAGGAAAAACGGCTTCTCAAACGTTACGATGGACAGAAACTCCTCGCCGAGATTTCAGCGGAAATGAACCATTGCCAGTCCGCTGGAATTGACCATGCCATAGAAAAGGCTATGGGCCGTATCGGCCGCTTCGCCAATTCGGACCGGTGCTATGTCTTTCTTATCAATGAACAGCAAAAAATGCTGAGCAACAGCCACGAATGGTGCGCGCCGGGAATCGAAGCACAGATTGACAATCTACAAAACCTTCCCCTTGAGCTGTTCGACTGGACCATGAAAAAGCTCAACCATTTTGAGCATATTTTTATCCCCAGTGTCTCTGAGATTCCGCCGGAAGGAAATGTTGAGAAGGAAGTCCTTGAAGCCCAGAACATACAGTCCTTGCTACTGGTTCCTCTGACTGATCAAGCTCAACTCTACGGATTTCTTGGACTGGAGTGGGTGAGGACCAAGACCACAATTGGTGAGGATTTTGTTCATTTGCTCTTGGTCATGGGCGACATCCTCTGGCGGTCTCTTAACAGGGTGTGGACAGATGTGCGACTGCGCGAGAGCAACGAGCGAAAAGAACTGGCACTGGATGGCGCTAATCTCGGCTCATGGGATTGGGATATAGATTCTGGAAAAGTGACATTTGACCAGCGTTGGGCCGAGATGCTAGGCTACTCTCTGGATGAGCTGGAACCGCATGTGGATACATGGAAAAACCTGTTGCATCCTGACGACCTAGAGCAGGTAATGCTACGATTGAACAACCACCTTGAAGGGCAAAACGCATTCTATAACTGCGAATTCCGAATGCAAAGCAAATCGGGTCAACTGATCTGGATTCAGGATCGGGGCCGAGTTACCGAACGGGATGCCAACGGTAAGCCCTTGCGTGCCGCCGGCACACATCAGGATATTACAGAGGCCAAGCGTTCTCAGAAACTGCTGCATCAGCGTGAGCAGGAGTATCGTTTGCTTGTAGAAAATCAGACCGATCTGGTAGTTAAGATTGGTGTCGACGGGCGGATCAAATTTGCCAGTCCATCTTACTGCAGGATGTTTGGCAAAGACCCGAAGTTGGTACTGGGATCCTTATTTGCCCCCCCTGTTCATGAGGATGACATCAATGCTTCCCGCAGGGCCATGCAGGATATTTATTCCCCCCCATACACAAACCATCTTGAACAACGGGTTATGACAGTTGACGGGTGGCGCTGGCTGGAGTGGGTCAATACCGGTGTACTCGATGATAAACTGGGGCAGGTGTCAGCCATTGTCGGAGTAGGACGGGACATCAGTGCCAGAAAAAAAGCCGAGGAGGAAAAGGAAAAAATCGAGGCACAATTCTATCAGGCCCAGAAAATGGAATCCATTGGCCTTCTCGCTGGTGGTATTGCCCATGACTTCAACAATCTTTTAACAACGATAATTGGCAATGTTGATCTCGTCCTCATGGATATGGGAAAAGATGCTCCGGAAATCGACCTGATCAGAGAGGTCAGGAAGGCTGGCCGTAAAGCATCCCTTTTAACCAGCCAACTGCTGGCCTTCAGCAGGAAGCAGATTCGACGGCCGGAAGTGACAAACATGAATGATATAGTCCAGGACATGGAGAAGATGTTCCAGCGAATCCTTGGAGAAAATATTGTTCTGAAGAGTGAGCTTGTTCAAGATCTGCGTATGATTGAGGTCGATATCGGCCAAATGGAGCAAATGCTTATGAATCTGGCGGTCAATGGCCGCGACGCAATGCAGGATGGAGGCTCACTGATAATCAGGACAGAAAATATTGTTATTGATACGACGGCCGAAGATAACACAACTGGTCTCAATTCCGGCCCCCATGTCCTCTTAACAGTAGAGGATACCGGTACAGGAATAGCACCTGAACATTTATCACAGTTGTTTGAACCCTTCTTCACGACTAAGGAAAAGGGCAAGGGGACCGGCCTGGGTCTGTCAACGATATACGGCATTGTCCAGCAGAATAACGGGTGTATCCTGGTGGACAGTGAGCTTGGATCTGGTACGACCTTTCGTGTCTATTTCCCAGCAACTGAAGCACAGGCACCCCTGCCGGAAAAGATCTGCCAAGAACCTTCTCCTCGCGGGATGGCATCCATTCTGGTGGTGGAAGATGATGCCAGGCTGAGAAAGATGGCGATTTCTTCACTCCACCGGTTCGGCTATTCCACGCTGGATGCCGGAAACGGCAAAGAAGCCCTGAAACTTCTTCAAGAACAGCATGAGAATATTGATGCAATTCTCACCGATATCGTCATGCCTGAAATGGGTGGGATAGAGCTGGTACACCAAGTACGAGAAATCTATCCGACTTTGAAGGTTGTATTCATGTCAGGCCACACCGAAGATGCCGGAGAAAGAGGCATCCTTGAAGATCGCCATACTTTTTTTCTTCAGAAGCCTTTTGGCCATGAAGAACTTATCAGACATATTCGTAAAGTTACGGAAACGCCCCCTTCGACAGCCCCAGGAGGGGGAAAACGTTTTCGCCCATAAATACCTAAATTTATAAGGAAGAAAAATGGATCAAAACCAACACTACAGAAGAATCCTCATCGTTGAAGATGAGCCGTATGTCCAGCGTACTTTGGAACGGGTTATCAGGCGGATCGACAACGGATATAGCATCATCGCTGACAATGGTGAGGCGGCAAGAAAGATACTCGAAGCCGAATCCTGTGACCTTATGCTCTGCGACATCAACCTTCCCGGTGAGTCCGGACTGGAACTCATTCAATATGTTCATGACATCTACCCTGATATGGCGGTCATAGTTATCACCGGAATTGAAGACCCTGAAATGGCAGACAAAACAATTGCTCTTGGCTCCTATGGCTATGTTGTCAAGCCCTTCAAGACAACTGAGCTGATTATCAACATTACAAATGCGCTGCGTCGACAAAAGCTTGAAATTGAAAATCGAAAAAGCTGGAACCAGATGCAAGAAATCGTTGACAAGCGGACCAAACAACTTGCCACCGCACTGAATGGTGCCATAAATGCCTTGGCCAGAACCCTGGAGTCACGAGATCCCTACACCGCCGGACATCAGTTTCGGGTGGCCGCACTGGCCGGGGCAGTGGCTACACAAATCGGGATGCCCGACGATGCGATCATGGGCATCCGTATGTCATCGATGATTCATGATCTTGGCAAGATAGGAATTCCCGCAGAATTACTCAGTAAACCCAGCAGGCTTTCAGATATCGAGTTTGCACTGATTAAAACGCACCCCAAAGTGGGATACAGCATTTTGAAGGATTTCGAATTTCCCTGGCCAGTTGCCGATATTGTACATCAGCATCATGAAAAAATGAATGGATCCGGGTACCCTCTCGGCATCAATAGCGACTCAATTCTTTTAGAAGCACGAATACTATGCGTGGCAGATGTAATTGAGGCCATGGCATCACATCGACCTTACCGGCCTGCGCTTGGTCTGGATATTGCGATGGAGGAAATAAACAACAAGAGCGGCGTCCTTTTTGACCCAGACGTGGTGGATGCCTGCAACACCTTACACAAGGCCAACGACCTTTTCACCATGCTCAATCAGGCATAGTGCTGGTTTATTTTTCTCCTGCACGGTAAAATTGAATAGAGAGGCTTTTATCAAATCCTCCAAACCGCCAGGCAGGTTCCATGGAAACAATACGGAAAATAAAACCACTGCCCGTTACCCCTGGGATTTGGAGAATTTAAGATTAAGAACAAGTGACTGATAAAAAGGATACATTCTCATACGGGAGAGGAACTGCACCCTCCTATATGATGAGCTGTGACCATTTCTCAGGTCTGTATTTATTCTAGAAAATCAAAAATAAAGATTATTCCACCCCTGCAACCAGATAAAAAAAAGAGGCATCTCTCTAAATACCAAAAGGACATACTGCCGACCTCGTAAGTCGTGAGCATTAGTTAGGGGTTGGCTATTCGTGGTTGTAGTGATATTATAAACGTAATCTTTGGATAATAGGAAATCCATTTCTTTCAGAAATCAGGCAACCAAGGTTCGGCCATGTCAAAGTATCGTTTCGGTTTCAGCCGATATACCGCTCTTCTTCCTCCAATCCTGTGGGTAGAATTTTTTTTTATAATTCTGCTGACACTTACCCCGGGATATTGCCAGGCTGGACTGTCTCCACCGCTCCTGATTGGACTTGATGCCGATATGTCCTCAGGTTCCGCAAAGTCCGGCTCGGCAATTCTGCGCGGCATGACCCTGGCAGTTGATGAGATCAATGCAGCCGGTGGATTGCTTGGCCGGCCAATACAGATTGTAGTTCGGGATCATCGTGGCAATCCTTCCCGCGGTATAGATAATATAAAAGAATTTGCAAAAATGGGTGATCTCCTTGCAGTGATGGGAGGTCTGCACACCCCTGTTGTCCTGGCAGAACTGGAAACCATTCATGAATTCGGGATTGTTTTCCTTGATCCATGGGCCGCCGGTACAACCATCATTGACAACGGTTATACTCCTAACTTTGTTTTTCGAATTTCAATACGGGATGAATTTGCTGGACAATTCCTTGTCAACAAGGCACTGGATCGTGGATACCGCAATATAGCCCTACTGCTTGAAAACACCCCCTGGGGGCGCTCTAATAAAAAAGCAATGGAAAAGGCTCTGCAATCTGAAAACATCCTCCCCACAACCGTTCAGTGGCTCAACTGGGGAACACATTCAACCCGCGCACAGCTGCAGGCTATTCTTGACAGTGGAGCCGAAACTATTCTGCTGGTTGCCAATGCACCTGAAGGATCGGTCGTTGTGAGTGATCTTGTCGAATTCCCAGTGTCCTCAAGACTGCCTGTTCTGTCTCACTGGGGGATAGCAGGAGGAGATTTTTTTTTAAAAACCAGCAGCAGTCTTCATGAGCTGAACTTTTCTTTTTTGCAGACCCGCGCCTTTTATGAGGCTGAGCACGGCGATATCGCAGATCAGGTCCTCCAGGCATATAATGCAAAATATCCAGACCAGATTTTGTTAAAAGGTTCTCCGACTTCCGTAGGCACAGCCCATGCTTATGACCTGACAAAGATACTTGCCCTGGCAGTGAAATTGGCAGGATCCGCTGATATGGATAGAATTCGTGATGCCCTTGAAAAAGTGCAATCTTTTGATGGGATAATAAAAAAATATGAGCCGCCCTTTTCCGTCGGCCGACACGATGCTCTCGATGCCACTGATTTCAGAATCGCCCGCTATAACCGCAATGGGACAATCGAGATTTCTTCTCCCTGATGGCAAGCAGATCAACAGACATAAGCCTGCTTAACTCACTCCTCTTTAAGGTTATGCCGACTGCCATCCTCATGCTTTTTATTGCTGCCGGACTCGCAGTCAGCCTGCTTACCTCCATTACCATGGAGAGAGCTGAATCTTTCTTTCGTGACCGGCAGGAATATTCAAAAAAACAGGTACAGCAACGGCTTGACACGATAAAAGATACCATCGAAATAATTGCCGCCAACGATCTGTTGCTTAATAGTCTGATCGATTTTACGACCAGAAACCAGTATCTCCCTATATTTTTTGGTTCCCTGCGCACCCCTGGAGCTTCTGACGGCCAAATTGTAATGGTTGATTACAGGGGAAGACAACTCATCAGCAATCAACTCGAAGCAATTCCGGAAAATGAAGCTCACCTGTTAGCCGTGATCAACGAAGGTAAGACATACTTCCATGTAAATACAGAAAGATTGATCTATGTCGTGCCTATTTTCTATCATAACCTCCCCGAAGGAGCTCTTTACGTTACTTACCAGCGCGAACAGTTTGCTCAACTGTTTGGCCTGGCAAAAGACGGTGATTACATGATTGTCCTCAACGAGAGCAATCAGGTTGTTTACTCCACATACCCGCAGGAACAGAAAATCCTGCCCTGGGATCAGCAACTCGACAACTGGCTGGTAGCTACCAAGGAACTGAAAGGTGCCGGAGGACTTAAGATCGTCACTGGGGTCAGCAAAGACACGGCTTTTGCCGGTGTGAGAAATATCAGGAATATTCTCCTGGCATCTATGGGGATGCTGCTTCTCCTTTTTTTAATCGGCCTGGCATTATTAACGAAAACAGTAAGCACTCAGGTTAAAAAGCTGGTTACAGGGATCCAAAGTATTACTGACCAGGGGAACCTTTCCAGTAAGATTGATTTTAAGGGCCCCAAAGAGCTGGGAGTCATCGCAGACGCCTTCAATACCCTGATGAACCGTCTCAACGAGACAATGATTGACCGTACGCATCTGCTTCAAGTGTTCAATTCCATGGCCGCAGGCGTTCTCGTTGTCGAGAATAACACTAAAATCATACTGGCAAATGAAGCGCTGACATCTTTTCTGGGCTACAGCCAAAAAGACATCACAAACAGATCGATTACTAACTACTTTGACGATTATGCGTGTCAGCAGATCAGCAGGATAGGAGAGGATGAAAGCACCGTCAGCAAAGAGCTGGTCATCCGGAATAAAAATGATCGTGAGGTAACCGTCCTGCTTTCCGGCGCTTCCATTCCTGCAGCCGGAGATGCAGGAATGGTTGTCTGCGTTATACAGGATATAACGAAGCGCAAGCAGATGGAAGAAGAAATCGAGGCACAGCGGCAGCGTCTCGATTTCGTTATTCAAGCTACCCAAGTCGGTCTTTGGGATTGGAACATACATACTGATGAAACAGTTTTTAACGAACGTTGGGCTGAAATCGTCGGTTACACCCTCCAGGAGTTGGAGCCTACCACCATTGCCACGTGGAGCAGGTTGACACACCCAGATGACCTCGCAGCCGCGACTCATCAGCTAAAACGACATTTTAACGGAGAGCTTCCATACTATAAGTCTGAATGCCGGATGAAGCACAAATCCGGTCACTGGGTCTGGGTCCTCGATCGCGGCATGGTAGTGGCATGGGATGAGGCAGGAAACCCCTTGCGCATGACCGGAACACATACCGACGTAACGGTCAGAAGAAAGGCCGAAGATGAATTGCAATCTTTGCATGACGATCTGGAGCAGCGGATATCCCAAAGAACACGCCAATTGGAGCTCGCCCAGTCACAGCTTGTGATGCAGGAAAAGATGGCCTCTGTAGGACAGTTAGCGGCAGGCATTGCCCATGAACTGAACAATCCGATAAACTTCATTCGTACCAACTTCGCTTCCCTGGAAAACGATTTCCAATATATCATTGAAGTTCTCAGGGCCTACCAGCAGCTACTCCCTGATATTGAAGAAAATGAAAAATTTCATGAAGGCATAAAGTCCATTCTTGACAAAGAGAGGAAGTTCCACCTCAATAACATTATTGAGGACATACCTAATTTGTTTTCTGAGTCTGGAGAGGGTTTTAACCGGGTTGTTCGTATCATCAACAGTATGCGTAATTTTTCCTATGTGGACCAGAAAGGTTCCTGGATATACTTTGATATTAATAAGGGAATTTCGGATACCCTGGTCATTGCCAAAAGTGTGTATAAATATTATGCCAGCATTCAGACTGATTATGGAAAAATTTCTAAAATCTTGTGCTTACCCGAGCAAATCAACCAGGTATTTCTTAATCTTATTGTCAACAGCGCCCAGGCTATTGCTTCTCAGGGCCGTAAGGAAAAAGGCTTGATTTCAATAAAGACCAGACAGCATGACGGATCTACCTTCTGCATCATTTCCGATGACGGTCCGGGTATTCCTGAAAAACACAGAAATCGGATCTTTGAGCCGTTTTTCACTACAAAAGACCCGGGTAAGGGGACAGGATTGGGGCTCAGTATCTCTTATGACATAGTAGCCAGTAAACATAATGGTCACCTCTCTGTTTTCTGTCCTGAAACCGGAGGGACCGTTTTCACCATCCAATTACCCAACAAACAGGAAAAAGAGGTCCCCGAACACCCAGCAGAAATTTAAAGAAAACTTACACCACATCTATTAGCCGGATTTTTTATTGGTAGCTCACTAATAGCAGATTTTCTACCAAATATGAGGTTTTGTGATTCCACTATTGACGAGTTGCAGTCAGGCCTGGTGTTTGAGCACGTCTGAATAAACTGATCCTGATACGAGCTTTTATTAGGGTAGGAACCCGCAGTAATCCTTCGTATTGCTGAGATTACAATTTTCCCTCCAGGGTTACACCTGCGAGGGGTGCTTAGAAACTCATGTCGGCGATACGGCACGAAAATCGGCATTATCAAGAGCAGGAACGTGAAAAATAAGAGATTTTTACGTTTTCTATAAATAAAGTTTATCTTTAATCGATAATCAGGCAATGGGGATGCAAAACATGTTTTGCGTAATAGCCATATTTTTTTTGAGCTGCTAAACAGTACTCAGCTGTAAAAGGACAGGTAAAGTCGGGAGCAACATTTTTGATTCGTGATGTAACTTTTTCTTCAATAACAGGATCTGCATAACTGTTACAATTATTCCCTTCATCCCAGGCGCCATCTACATAATCCGACAAATCAAATCGGGTTTTATATTCCCAGGCCCTGACAATTCTTCTGTTTTTGATAGAAGCAATAATCTGACTTTCACACTTTACATGTGGCCTGTTAAAGAAATTAGCAACTGCTCCTTTTAAAGGATCATTTTGTTTCAATAAAACGCTATTCCAAAAACGCAAGCCATTGAAGTTAGCTGCAAGATCCGCAAAGGAAAAAATACCGGTAGTTGTATAACCAAATTTCCCAGACTCCTGCTCCTTGCCCCAGTCAAGGGCCTGATCAACAGTATGCCCATCATACTGGGTTAACTCGAAATATTTCCAGCCCTCAGCAAAGAAATGACCTAGTTTATCCAACCCGACAAGATGACGATTGATGCTGACGACATCACTCAGCTCTTTAACATTTAAGGAAAAACCTTCCAGATAGCTTATGTCACGATAAATCGAGTCGTTTAAAGATAGAGAATAACTTTGCCTGGCGAGCAAACTGCGTAATTGTTTATCCAGGGCGTACCCTTTAAGCCCCAGAGATGCCGTAAAGGATTGAAAAATTGCTTTTCTCAGTTCAGTATAGAGGACATCTTCATCACAGGATCCAAGCTGTCGAGCATTGGCTTTCTCGATTCCCTCCTGAATACGTTGATTAAAAATTGAGTTTAGAATAGTGAGACTATTATCGAGTTTGAGTTTTCTTGGAGTTACACTATCAACTTCAGCTGCAACACCCGCGCTACATAGAACGATACCTGTTACAATCAAAATGACAGGTACCATCAGCACAGTAACAGACAAACACTTTCTTATTTTAAAAGATGAGATACTCAATTCTTTTTTTACTCCTTAACCTTGATCACAGCAGAGCAGTTGCTCGTGGTTCACGACTCTATTCCAACAAGACATGTCCCTACATATTTAATTCTTTGGGAACGGGTGCGGATGAGTCGCTGCTCATCCCGGAACAAAAATTTAATAAATTTACAGCTAATCCAAAAAATAACAGAACAAGGCAGACCCTGGCAATATACCAGGATCGCCGGTTTTTTCGCTTCAAAAGCACCCCGCACTCGGGACACACTTTATCCCCCTTGCCGATTGACGCGCCACACCTGGTACATGTTACCATTGCCACACCTCCAAATTTTCATCAGATAATTTTTTTTTTTTTTTTTTTTATTAATGCTGATATCAATAGCAAAGAGTAGGTAAAATGCTTTGATCACCGTCAAAAATGAGTGCCTTACAGATAATTTTCGTGGTTTTTTTCGCAGGTAAGCGTAGACTCCGGGAAAGTCTCTGATAAGAAACTTATACTGGCCTCACTTGCTGTTCACCAGTGTTAGTTTACCTTATGGAGATCTTATGTCGAGAACCTATTCACAAACAACTTAGCATTACTATCCAATAATATGCCACTTTTTCTTATCACCAATGACGATGGAGTTCACAGCCCAGGCCTTGAAGCGCTGGTTCAGGAACTCAGCAGGCAGGCAGAATGCCTGATCATCGCACCCGACAGAGACAACTCTGCCGTCTCCCACTCACTTACCATGAACCGCCCTCTGCGAGTAACCAGACTGGGAGACAATTTTTACACTCTGAATGGCACGCCCACCGACTGTGTTGCCATTGGATTGAACAAGATTGTCAAACAAAGGCCGGATCTGCTGGTTTCAGGCATCAACCCCGGCCCCAATCTCGGTGACGACATTTCCTACTCTGGTACCGTTTCAGCAGCCGTAGAAGGTACCATGTACGGAATTCCGTCACTCGCCGTTTCTCTGGCAGGAGAAGCACCCTATGATTTCAGCAGGGCAGCCCAACTTGCCGCAAAGCTCGCAAAACTGATTTTACAGCAAGGCCTTCCACAGGATACCTTACTCAATGTCAATGTTCCGGCAACTGACTTAATCAAGGGAATAAAAGTCACTCGCCAGGGAAGACGTCTTTGGGACAATGCCATCCAGGAAACCCTGGATCCTTTTGGTCGTAAACATTACTGGATAGGTGGGGGAACACCCTCCCCCGCTTTAGGAGAGGACACTGATGTCTATGCTGTGACCAATGACTATGTCTCCGTCACTCCAATTCACCTCGACCTGACAAACCACCAGGGTATTCAATACTTGAAAGAAGAGTGGCAGCTGGAAAAAGAGCGGGAAGACTCCTCTTCTTTATTCTGCCAAGAGTAAAACACAAAATGTCCTCTAGCCCGCATTTTATTCTCAGTACTTCAAAAACATGGGATGGTAAGGCAGTTGCTGATTCTGAAAAGATGCAGATACGATTCTGCATAAGGGATCAGGAACTCGAAGTGGGGATACAGGGACCTTTTCATGGGGATCCTGCTCCCTCCGCCCCAGCCGGAGAGCTTGAAGGGCTCTGGTGTTATGAAGTGGCGGAACTGTTTCTCCTGGGGGCCGACGGACATTATCTGGAAATCGAGATTGGCCCCCATGGCCACTACTTAATCTACCATCTCATTGGAATCCGTCAGATCAGCAGGAGCATTACCCCTACCAGCTGTGAGACAAACATCACCGGCACCCACTGGCAGTCCACCTTAACCCTGCCCCTGAGCCAGTCTATTCTTCCCCTAAGTCATGCAAATGCATACGCCATTCATGGCCAGGGAGTGAAACGCCGCTACCTTGCCGCGTTTTCTGTCCCGGGTGAGAACCCCGATTTTCACCAGCCCCGATATTTTACCAGTCTTGACAATCTATGAAGGTTCATAGCTGACCAGCTATATCTGTTTGCGCTTTATTCCAAGACAATAGGGACTATCCAACTGATAGACACGCACTTTACGACTTCGCGGAAACTCTCTTTTAGCAATGGTTTTGAGCTGCTTTCCCAGATCAGCCATTGCCACTTGGAAGATACTTTCCTCATACCCACGTTCCTGGACGGATAGGGTATCTTCATCTATTTTAATGATGGTGATACCGCGATTACGTTTGTAAGTCAGTATTTCCACCCCCTGTGGCGGATCCAGTTTTTTAACGATCTGCAATACCTGTTTTATTGCAGATTCAATATTAACCAGAGCCATGGCAGCTTCCTTTAGTTTTTTTTTTATAAGAAAACGGAACAACTACGAAATTTCAACAGCGCCTGACCCTGGCAAAGTATTCTTCCCGACACATGTTCTCAATTTCGAGAAGCTGTTTGAATGCCTCATTAAAATCAACAGTTGCCACTGTAAACAGGCCATGCCCCCAGACAATAGCACCCCGTCTACCTTGAATTGCCGGGGGCAGGGTATGGCAGAGACCGGTGGGGCCGGTTCCAACTTCACCGGGAACAATGGGAATATCTTCGATCAAGCGCTCCTTCGAACATTTAATATGGCAGCGACCACGGTTGATACAATCATAATCATTGCAATCCATGGACAGAATAACCGCAAACTTCGGATGGCCATGAAGGATGGCTCGATTAGCGGTGTTTTTATAGATTTCCTCATGGGCCACCAGTTCACTGGAAGCAGTTATCCCAGCACAGGATGAGTCATCCAGAGGGCAGGGATCGATACACCCAGCCAGCTCATCAAGGGAACTGCCGGTCTGGCTGATATATATGGTCTGGTCAAGACGATAGGAGATATTACCAAAATATGAGTCAACCAGTCCATAGTCCACCGTAAAACGACCAGCCTCAATGATTGCCCGGTGGACCTGCTCTGCGCTACTGAATGGCCCTGCCTCCAGCACTGGTGTTGTCCCGTGTGGTGGGGCAAGCTGTGCAGTCACTCTGTCAAAGGCTCGCTGCTGTTCCTCCGTGATTACACCCTGCCTGCGGTCGGCCAGATAGTCTGCAAAAAAGAGGACAAAGGCGCTGAAACAGACGGAGCTGAGACTGACAAAGGCCTGCTCCAGGCTGACAGCTCCAAAGGTGATCAGGCGGATACTCTTGCCGGAAGCAACAACAACGGACTTGCGTCTACGCAGGTGGGCGAGGATAGCTGCAGCTGAAAAGTTACTGATCACAGGCACATCATGAAGAAAAGTTCGTGTTTCACAGTCCTCTGGAGTTATGGTTTCTGGATAACGATCGCATAGAAACCGGAAAATCGTCAAATACGGGTCTGCCGGTTCAATGCAAATAAGAGAGTTTATGTTCATACCGGCCAGAACCTGCTCTAAGACCTGTATATCGTCATCAGCGCGACTCCAGACCACCTCATCATCCAGGCCGCAGATAAGAGGATTCTCCGCAAGTCCTGCAGCAATGAGTTTCAGGGCATATTTTTTCAGGAGTTTTTCCATACAAGCCCCAGCTCTTCAGCTTTTTCTTGTGTTGCTCTGCCGTCCTGGTCAAGACCACGAATCCTGTAGTAGCGGCTGCGAGCCTCAAGAAATGCTTCCCGCTCAAGAGGCTTAATCTCTATACCATTACCGCTGGTTCCAGCTTCTACAAAAAATCTGTCGGGAAGATCATCGTCTTTGGCCCAAAATCCGTTCAGACTGTTCATCAAGCGCTCATGGTAACAGATGCGCTCACCAATCTTTAACAGATCCTGAGCTGTAACAGTCATTCCGGTGACAGCGTTGAATGCTCCGGCATACTCTTCAAGACCGGCCCCTAAAAAGATAAATTTACAGGCAGTGAGCGAATCAACAATGGCATTCTGATCCTCTGCAATCTTAACTATCCTGGCCTTGCCGCTGAAGGTAAAACGGTCCGTGGCAACGGGTTTTCGTAAAATTTCATGACTGATCGGATAGGCCCGTAAATGACAGCCTCCACGGGTAGCTAGGGCATAGGCCAGAGACATTCCGTATGCCCCCCTGGGATCATAGGCGGGCAGTTCCAATCCCTTAACACTCATTGAAGTAGTCTGCTGATTATGGCTTGAGGCATAATTGGAAGACCCCTTACCAAGCTGTCTGCCAAGATCAGAAGATCCCAGGCCGATCTCTTCCAGCAGTTGCACAAGCTGGCCAGACAGATCACTTATGCCGGATATCTCCTTGTAACAGGCAAGCGTTGCGGCAGCAGAAATTGTATCCATACCGTAACGGCTGCAAAGAGTATTGGCTTCCATGACAAGGTCCATATCTGTATTTTCGATGAGGGCGGTGAAATGGGACATGGTTTCAAATTCGGGCATGGAGGCACCGGTGTGCTTCCCACTGCGACCGATTTTTTTACAACGTATATGGCAGCCCATACAGCCATGCTTGCCCGGGTCATATTGTTTTTTGTAGGCATGGGCATTGAGTTCGGAGGCCCGGCCAAAATGAGTCTTGCGAAAGTTATCCGTTGGCATCATACGCCGTGAATCCATCAAGTCATATATGGATCCTGTGCCAAAACAGGAAAACCCGTGCTGCCCCATAAGGATTGGAGAAGCTGCTGTAAGCCTGAGAATTTCCTCTCGAGCGACATGCAGTTTTTCCCTGTCGTGAATCCTTACATTAGCACTGCCCCGCACCGAGAGATATTTAAGTTTTTTGACTGCAAAGGAGAGTCCAATGCCTGATCGTCCGGCAACATGGTGTTTATCAACCATCACGGCTGAAAAGCAGACTCCATTTTCTGCGGCCGGGCCTATGGTCGCAACCGATCGGCTGCCATCTGCCAGGAGATTAAAGACGGTTGCTGTATCTTTTCCCCAAAGTTCAGCCGCTTCAACAATCTGAACCTTGTCATCTTCAATCTCAATCCCGCATGGTGTCTTCGACTGACCGGTAATGATGATTCCATCCCACCCCGCCCGTTTCAACTGAAAGCCAAGGCGACCACCCACAGAGGTATCCCCGATTGTTCCGCTAAGCGGCGATCGCGACATGATTGTTGAACGACCAGAGGTCGGAGCAGCTGTCCCAACCAGAGGTCCGGTAAAAACAAGGAGTGGCATACGCGGGTGGTCCCAGGGCAGAGCTACCTGAGGTCTCAGGTAATACCCGGCAAGCCCCTTACCGCCTATGTATGTATGGTAAATTCCAGATTCCGGCCGGATAACGTCAACACAGCCATTATCGAGATCAATGTGGAGGATTTTTCCAGTCCAGCCGTTTAGAGAAGTAGCCACGATATTTTTCAGGTAAGCAATTGTAATGAGTTTTCAGTTCCGTTCACCAGGAACATAATATATTAGCTCCTGATACACAATAAAGGCTCTCTTTGCAGCAGTCATTTTAACTTTCACGATCAGGGATGATGGTCTCAGGAAATCGTAAAAAGGGAAGAGGTATCTTTCAATCCGGATAACGACTGGGAATTTTGTGGGTTGTGATTGAGCAATATGAGATCATTGAATCGCTTTAAATATGCTAATCCAGGTTCTTCTTAAATCTTAACGATGCTACCGCCAAACCCGCCACTGTAAACAATGCCAGCCAAGAGACATCAAAAGTCATATCAATTACCTGCACATCACGTAAGACCACACCACGTATCAAGCGCACAAAATGAGTCGCTGGCAATGCTTCGGCAATATATTGTGCCACCTCAGGCATACCTTCGTAGGGAAACANAAAGCCGGATAANAGTATTGATGGCAGCAATACAAATATCGTCATTTGGGTGGATTGCAGTTGGTTTTTGGCTATCGTTGAAATAACTAATCCTAATGTGAGACTTGCGGCAATAAACAGGAAGGTAGCGCCTGCCAACTGTCCAAGGCCACCATTAATTGGTAAATCAAATACAATTTTCCCAAGAGTTAAAATAATCGTAACCTGCAGGGCGCCAATAAACATATAGGGGATAATCTTCCCAAGCATTAATTCAACAGGCCGGACAGGGGTTGTTATCAGCATTTCTAAATTACCCCGTTCACGTTCACGCACGATGGCTGCTGAAGTAAACATAATCATGGTCATCGTTAAAATAACAGCTACAAGGCCTGGAACAATATTCACAGCGCTGCGTTGTTCAGGGTTATACAACAGAGTCACTTCAAAAGTTGGTGTACTGCGGTTTGCAGGTTTGCTGAGTAATTCAGCCAGTGGCATATTTCGCAGGCTTTTTATAGCTGCAGCTATCGTCGTATCTGACCCATCAACCACCCACTGTGCAATCGGGCGACTGGTTTCTTCATCACTCGAAGGCGGCAACCCGAGACCAACGGCTGGATGTCGTACCAATCGTTGACTGACATCTTTCGGTATTACCAGCACAGCTCGTACCTCAGCACGGGCAATAGCTTCCTCTGCCTCTTGCGCGTTACTATAATGTTCTTTAAATTTTACCACATGGGTTGCACTGATGGTTTGAATCAAGACTCTACTTAACCCGGTTTTACTCTCATCAACCACGCCTGCAGGTATATGTCGTATGTTGGAGTTAATCGCATAGCCAAATAAAACCAGCTGTATTAGCGGGATCATTATCACCATGCCAAAGGTCATCTTATCACGTTTAAGCTGGGTCAGTTCTTTGCTGAAGATGGCATAAATTCGTAATAAAACGTTCACTGTCTCCCCCTGCCGGTACAGGTAACGAATACATCTTCCAGGCTTGGCCTGACCACGGCCAGAGTTGCTTCCGGGTTAACACTCTTTTGCCGGGATAAAAAATTCACCGGATCGGCAATGCTTTTTTTGACAAGAACCCGCAATTGTGCTCCAAGCTGACCAGAACTCGTAATTGTGCTCCAAGCTGAGCAGCAGAAATCACATCGGGCAACATCACCAATTCCTGTTTTAGCTGGCGCAGGTTTGGTGAGGCAATTTCCACGACATGTGCCCCCATCTGCCGCATTAACTTATCTGGCGATCCATCCGCACGCTTATTACCCGCCTCTAATATCGCTAATTTATGACAACGTTCTGCCTCATCCATATAATGAGTCGAAACCAGTATACTGATGCCTTGATCACTCAGATCAAATAACTGCTCCCAAAACTCACGACGATTTTCAGGATCAACTGCCGAAGTGGGCTCATCTAAAAACAATAACTCAGGTTTATGTAATGTAGCAGCGGCTAGGCCAAGACGCTGCTTTTGCCCCCCACTCATGCTTCCCGCCAGCTGATTTATTTTTTGATCCAGGCCATAGATATTCAACAGTTCATCTATACGTTTCTTCCGTAACTTACCAGACAGGCTATATATCTTTGCGACAAATTGTAAATTTTCTTTTACTGTCAGGTCATCATAGAGGGAGAACTTCTGGGTCATATAACCAATATGCAGGCGTAGTTTCTCTGCATCCTGTGGAAGCTTCAACCCTAAAACCTGAATTTCGCCAGAGCTGGGTTTCAATAAGCCGGTCAGCAAACGAATCGCTGTGGTTTTACCACTGCCATTGGGACCTAGAAAACCATAAATCCGGCCTCTTTCGACCCCAAGATCCAGTTCCTTTATTGCCTGCAGGGTCCCAAAATTTCTACTTACCTTGGAAGCTTTTATTACATATTCGCTCATGGTAGCTCTACTTGTGCAGGCACCCCATTCGGCAAATAGGCCTCGCTGTCTTGTAATTGTACTTCCGCCAAATACATCAGACGTGAACGTTCTTCCTGATTTAGTGCGTAGTAAGGTGTAAAGGCGGGCTCAGTTGCAATCCAGCGTAATTTACCACTGAGTGTTTTTTCAAGACCGTCAACGTGCACGACTAGCGTATCACCGACTTTTACTTTTACACGGTAAGGTTCGGGAACATAAATTCGGGCAAAAGGAGCCTTACCTGCAAGGACTATTGCCAAAGGACTACCTGCCGTTACCCGTTCTCCAAGATTCCAGGGGAGATCATCAAGGAGACCATCCCGGGTAGCCCTGACGCTTAAGTCAGCTAACTTTTTCTTTTCACCTGCCAGGCTTGCAATAACGGCATCTAAACGAGCCTCGGCTGCACGTAAATCCTCCTCGCGTGTACCACTGGTTAATTCATGCAATTGCTCCTCAGCACTCTGCAAACTGGCAAGGCTGGAATCACGCGATGCCAATGCACTTTCCAGAGTGGCTTGGCTGATTACGCTGTATTTTATCAGTTTCAGTGAACGTTCATAATTCGCTTCATTTTCCACCAGGACTGCTTTTGCCCCTTCAACTTTAGCCCTTGCGGCTGCAACTTCTTCCAGTCGGGCGCCGTTACGTAATTTTTCAAGATTCGCTTCAGCCTGAGCAACCTCTGCTTCTGCTTTGCTGACCTGCGTCTGTTGCAGGGTATCATCCAGCTTTACCAGAAGAGTACCTCTTTTCACTTCACTGCCCTGCGGAACTGGCAATGCCACCACAATTTCATTAGCCGTAGCTGTATGGGCAATACGATCTCTCTCCAATGTTCCCAGAGCGATGTTTTGAGGACGACTGTCACAGGCCGTAAGCGATATAATAATGAGAAGGATAAAATAACGCACAATTATAGTCCTTTATCTGAAGAGAGAAATGTTATAGTACATTTTTCGTTGTGCCTCACAATGAGCATAGTTAGGAGGAAAAAGAGAGACTTATTTTGTATCTACAAAACCATATCACACGGCTATGAATCAGTCCAATGACGATATACTGAAGCTGATTTTATACTGGCCACTACCTTGTTTTACTTTCACCTCAAGTTTCTGACTTGACTTAATGTCCAGTAACAGCGGAACAATTCCGCAATACCCTTTGTCCTGTTTGTACCATATCAATTGCAATACTCATGATTGAATCAACAAGAGAAAGTGTTATATCTTCAGCAACCATCACTACAGGCGAAGAACAGTGAGCCAAGTGAACAACAATAGCTGACAGGGCCAGCATAAATTTACGCCAGTTATGTCTGGGGTTCTTCAGGAAGTCATAGGCGGCATCCTTTTTGAATACCAGATTCAAGTTCCTTACAATCCCTCTGGAAAAGTTAATACCTTCGAATGGCAGCGAGAAGATCACGCTAAACAAAGTGAGCGGAGATACACCACAACGCTTTCTGATTCCATTCTTATGCAGCAGAGTTCCAATCTTGAAATCCTTCATAAAAGAGGAAATTCTATTCTGCAGTTGTATTGCTTCTTGTTGATCCAGGTATTGTTTGATAGTATTCATTTGAGCCTTTTCTTTTTGATATTGTTGAATATTTCGCAAATACCAATATATCAAAAAGCAAAAGGCTTTTCACGTTAATATGTAATTATTTCAAACGGTTGATTCACTTTTCCGTTGTGTCGTCGTCAACCCCGAAACTTGAGACCCATCCTTCAGATGCCACTTGCGTCAGTGGATAGATCGTTATTATAGAATAACGCATTATCGAAAAATCAGGGGAATCATGATTCTTCTTTTTTCGGATGTACAAAGGTGAATTATCGATGAAAACAATGCAGGTAATGTATGAAGAACCCGAATTTATCGTGGTAGTAAAGTCCAGTGGGCTGCTCTCGGTTCCCGGTCGTGGTTCGGAAAACCTGGATTGTGTCAGCGAGCGGGTAAAAGCATTGTATCCGGGCTGCATCGAACAGCCCTCGGTCCACCGCCTCGATATGGACACCTCGGGGCTGTTGGTGGTCGCGCGAACCAAAGAAGTACATCGCAACCTCTCTATTCAATTTCAGGAGCGCGAGGTACATAAACGCTATATCGCCATTCTCGATGGCGAATTAGATGGCAGTGAAGGTGTCGTCGAACTTCCTTTCCGCCTCGACATTGATAATAGACCGCATCAGATTTACGATCCGGTTCACGGAAAAATAGGAATTACCCACTGGAAAAAGCTTCTGGTACAAGATGGTAAAACACGAATCGAGTTCACACCTCTCACCGGAAGAACCCATCAGCTGAGGGTTCACGCCGCTTCTGAACATGGTCTCGGAATACCTATTGTCGGCGATCCGCTCTACGGAACTGGAACCGGCCCTGGATTACTGAAACTACATGCCTGTTTCCTTTCCTTTGCTCACCCCAGGAGTGGTAAGAGACTCGAATTTTACTCTGAACCTCTCTTCTAATTGCCATGAAAAACAGTGCCGATATAGATTATTTGATTGATGCACTTCCCAACGACGCAACCTGCTACGGGTATTGTCCCGATTGCGATGAGGTTCATTATCTGACGGAGGGAAACAGCCGCAGATATGCGCTTGAGCTGATGGCAGAACTCGAGGAGAACAAACGGATTGACTTTCACCGACCAGATCCGGAGCCACTATTCTCCACAGACTGCCTCTGGGGAAAAAGAGGCGGACAGATGTTTGGGGTTTTGGAATGTGTTGATGGTGATGGGAACACCGTAGTGCTTCGAGCATTTTCTGGACAGTTTAATACACGCTGGCAGGCAGAGGGCTGGGTGTCACCGACCTTTGACCTGGCTGGATACTCACAGCTTATGGCAAAAATCGAGTCGACGGTCGAGCAAATGACTGCCGATATAGAGTCCTGCAAACAACAATCAGACCATTATAGGTGCAAATTCGAAGAAGCCATGGGTTCTGGTGGTCGTGCGACACAAAAAGACTGGCGCCGGCAGATGAAGGCGGCCTTGAAAGCGCTCGACCTTGCAAAGAAAAACCGAAGAACATATTCCCAATCCATGATGAAGGTCTTTCTGGATCTCTATCAACTCCAAAACTTCAAAGGGAATCAGCGTTCCATCCTGAATGTCTTTTATGAAGACCGTGGTATCCCGACCGGCACCGGCGACTGCTGTGCCCCAAAACTCCTCCACGCCGCCGCCCAAAAAAGGCTTACGCCTCTCGGACTGACCGAATTCTACTTTGGCAGGGAAAACAAATCTTCTACACGATTCCACAAAGAATTCTATCCTGGCTGCAAAAACAAATGCCAGCCAATCCTGGGCTTCATGCTCTGCGGCCTTTAAGAGATAAAAAATCACTTCTCACTTAGTTTTCAATTGATACGTCAATTATCAGCTTCCCAACATGCGCTTTTCAGGGCTGAATGACAGCATGGCTTTGTGGCAACACATTTGATACTCCTTTCTTGACAGCCAGATATAAAGTTGGCAAAATATATTATTGTGTAATATTATATTGTCAAATACTTGATCGCTTTCTTACTTCTTCCAGGTTCCTATGTCCCTTATTGCTGTTGCATTTCTAATAGGCGCTCTTTATATCGGTCCTCTTTGTTTTCCAGAATGGTTTGTCTGGGAAAGATCTCTTGCCAGTGCAATCCTGCCCTTTACGTATATTTATGCCAAAGGCCTGTTTTCAATAGCTTGTCTTTTCGGTGCCTGCATATATCATCACAAAAAGCAGATACAGAAAAGAAGAATATTTAAGGTCCCTCAAGTTGGAGAAAAGGGACGTCTACGCTTGCCAAACCAGAAGGAGGCGTCTGATCGTTTTGGCACGTCTGTCCTTTTATGTGTTTTGGTTCTAGTGTTTATTGTCGCTGGTTATAGTCGGGCTTTTGGCGGTGTTAAAATGGTTGCCATCGACAGAGACATTGTTAATGTACGCAGCGGGCCAGCAATCAGTTATAAGACATTATGGCAGTTTGGAAAAGGATATCCGCTCAAGGTTGTTGGCAGCAGGAAAGAATGGTATAAAATTCAGGATTTTGAAGGGGACTCTGGTTGGATCTATAAACCTCTCGTTTCACGTACCCCACATGTTGTGGTAAAGAACAAACTTGTAAATATCCGCTCCAGGCCCGGAACCCGACATCCTGTCATTGCAAGAGCACAGAGAGGAGTGGTGTTCCAGACCATTGCTTCCGTGAAAGGATGGGTTAAAGTGCGTCATGCAGGGGGTCTTGTCGGCTGGGTTGCAAGAAGACTTGTCTGGGGATGGTAAGATTACTGCTGTCAAATCCCTTGCTGGCAGGCATCTGTTCATCAAGAAATAGGGGTCAAGCCTGCCCTTGACCTTTCTCTTCAGCCGAGCAGCAAAAGCTATGGGCAACCCCTTGGTTTACCGACTATTTCCCCACGTAGCCAAGCGTAAAAACAACTGGGAAGCCCCTGAAAATTACTTCCTGAAAATCCAAAGCAAAATTGACAGCACCACAGAAATGACAATGCAGGAAGTCAGAGGCAGGTAAAACTTAACCCCCCCGGACTTGAAGACGAAATCACCGGGTAACCGACCCAGATTAAATTTCTGCAATAATGGCCAGCAAATACCAAGTAAAACGAAAATGAGACCAATGATGATCAGTGTTTTTGCCATAATTCAGTAATCACTTCGGCAATCGCTCAACAACATTGTCATAGCAGGGCGATTCAGGCCGAAGTTGGAGTTTCTTGCCAAACGTTCGCTCCAGTCGGGCAACCCGTTCCTTGGTATCACTACCGTTACGCAAAAAATCTTCTATCTGATTAATTTCCCGTCGGATTACAATCTCTTCCGGAACATAGCCTGCAGGTTTCAAAACCCTGTAGGCCATTCTTCTGTCTGAAGAAATATTGTGAAATGTTTTCTGGTATAACATCAGGCCCCAGGTACCAAAACGATGTCGCTCAACCGTCGTTTTGGTACGTGATGTACACCATCCACATCACGCCAGTAGCGAATATCACCATCGTGTTCCATTTCTTCCAGAACCACTTCTTCCGCCGGGTAACCAAGAGCTAAAACAAGCAACGGCTTATAGCGATTTTCCAGATCTAAACTTCTGCCAATGGCATCTTTTGAGAAAGCCCCGATCCGACATCCGAAGATTCCCCGTTCTGCAGCCCCGAGCAAGATATTCTGGCTGGCAATGCCCAAATCGATATACACTTCATTTTCCGGCTCTTTA
>JGI11705J14877_10000198_pt1 | contig 37842 bp, 36 predicted proteins | sample Etolaghawater15m_FD_14877 | JGI IMG/M metagenome (IMG submission 14877) | reverse complement strand
TACAAATCAATCGCATACTGTTTTAATGTTTCCAAGTCTATGAGTTCAAGCATTTTTTGGTGGGTGGCGTGTATGAAGATGTGGGGTGCCATGCCGTCTAGGTGTGCTTTGACAAAACTGTGTCCGCCAAGGCACCAGCTTTGTCCGGGTTTGACGCCTGCAAAATTGTATTGGGGCATGGGGGTGGAAAGATCATTGCCTATTTTTTTAGAGTAGGCTAAGAACTCTTCTGTGGCATAAATGCAAACCGCATGCACCGCAGGATTATGATCTCCAGTATTACAATGTCCATCTCTATGAAAGCCTGTAAGAGGCTTTAAACTACAGGGCTCTAAAGGCTCACCTAAAACATTTAATGATCTATCCATCATAGTATTTCCTTATTTCTTTAAAATTATTCTGCTATCAAATCTAATGTATCATAAAACTCTTCAGGTTCCTGATACCCATAAAACTTTTGATCTTTTAGCACTTTGCCATCTGAACCTATAAATGCAAATCCCGGTGGTCCAAAGATTTGAAACATTTGTTTAAGCTCTTCGATCTTTTTATCTGTTTTATCACTCATGTTAACAGCCACAGAGACATACTCTTTTTGCAGTTTCTCTTGTACTCTTTGGTCCTTAAACGTTGTCTCACGTAAATGTTTACAAACGGGACATGTATCTGTATGAAAGAAGAGTATCATCGTTTTACCTTCATCCATGGCTTCTCTTCGTTTAATTTCATAGGCTGTAATATTTGCGATCTCTTCAAAAGGCATAGCACCTGAGAGTGTCGCTTTTCCTTCTTTGACATAGGTCACAGAAGCTTTAGGCAAAGGATGATAGATATCTTCTTCTCCATACCCTGCGCCTACCATGAGTATAGTACCCCAGATGAGCAACACTGTTGCAAAGGCTTTTTGAAGTTTTTGCCATCCGTTACTTTTGAAACTTAGCCGTTGTGTAGCACCCAAGTAGACACTGATACCCACTGCATAGACACCCCAAAGCAAAAGTGTATTGACCACTTCTAAGGTCGAAAAAATCATGATAGCCACAGCAAGAAGTAACACACCAAATATGTACTTCACCTGATCCATCCACATCCCTGCTTTAGGGATGAGGTACCCTGCACCAAACCCAAGTAATATAAGGGGTACACCCATCCCAAGCGCTAAAGAGAACATAGTTAACGCCCCTAGAGTTACATCACTCGTTGAGATGGCTACAGATAAAAAGGATATGAGTACAGGTGACACACAGGCACCTAAAATAAGTGCAGAGATCATGCCTAAAAGAAATACCATGCCCAGTTTACCGCCTTTGATATCCTGAGATTCCGCATTGAGCTTTGACTGTATAAATGAAGGTAACTGAATCGTAAAAAGCCCGAACATTGAAAGTGCCATCAACACAAAAATAATGCTCATCGCACTAATCGCCCACATATTCTGAAAGTAAGACTGTAACTGTTCACCTGTCGCACCTGCCAAAGCCCCCATAAGCGCATAAGTCACAGCCGTACCTAAAACATAGGAAAATGAGAGCATCACTGCTTTGGTTTTAGTCACATTCTCTCCCTGCCCAGCAATGATACTTGAAACGATAGGAACCATAGGTAAAACGCAAGGGGTAAAGGTAAGGAGTATACCAGAAACAAATGCACCCAAGACTATGCCCAAAGTACTTTGAGTTGTCTGTGTATCTGCGCCAAAAAGGAGTGTAAACGAAAAGAGAAGTACAAATACCGTAAAGAGGTATTTTTGATAGGAGTTTGACATAATTTTTCCTTCTTATTATGAATATTCTATGTATTTTACACTATTCACTCTGCACTTTCTGTGTAGTACCTAAGTTAATGATACCATACCCCCCCATAAACCTATGAAACGAAATGATGTGTCGAAGCATAACTTTTGTAGAATACAAGAAAGTATCTCAACACAAAGAGTCTCCATGTCCATAACTTTAGTACAAAATGCCTCACGAAACCTAACAGATGTACTTCGTGATGTTTTTTTATATGATGACAAGCGTACAGCTTTAGTAATTTATGATCTAGACTCACCCCTGTCCATTCTACTTACAGAAGCATATCGTATTGCTTTACCAAAAGGCATATTTATCAATTTCCACCACACAGAAACAAAGGTAATAATGGCACAAATTGAGGCGCTTAAAAGTGGTGATTTCGTAGCACTGGTACAATCAAAAAGTTTTCGCTTATCGGCTTTTCGTATCAGAATTGAACTGTTTAAAAAAAAGATAAAAGTAGCAGAACATCCACATCTAGGAAGAATGCACAGACAAGATGAAGTAAAACATTATGTGAATGCGCTTGCTTATGATAAAGCGTATTACCATCACATGGGACATACATTGAAAAATATTATGCATGATGCTTCTGGCGCAGTGGTACATAGCGCAGAAGAAAAGCTCATCTACCGTGGTGGTTTTGAAGATCCCAAGATCAATATTGGCGACTATAGAGAGATGAACAACATAGGCGGTCAGTTCCCCATTGGAGAAGTATTTACAGAATCAAAAGATCTGAGGTCTTTAAATGGGAAAACAAAGATCTGTGCCTTTGGCGATATCCATTACAAAGTAAACATTCCAGCACACCCGATTACAATTATCATTGAAAATGGTCAACTTGTCAAGACAGAAAACACAACAGCAGCATTTGAAGCCGTTTTGAACATGATAAAAGAAGAGGAAGATGTTGTTTGGGTAAGAGAATTAGGACTTGGATTAAATCGTGCTTTTAGTAAAAACAACTATGTATCAGACATGGGGACTTTTGAACGTATGTGTGGTTTACACCTCTCATTAGGTGCAAAACATGGCATATATGCCAAAGAAGGCATGAAAAGAAATAGTGGTAAGTTTCACATAGATGTAATGATTGATACCACCTCGTTTGAGATAGACAACAGAGTTGTTTTTAATGGTGAACAGTGGGTGGTATAAAAAGGTACAAAAGCTTACAATCATCACGACAAAACAAATAAATCAAAAAAATATATCCAATCCAAAGTTATCTTTGATATAACATTGCATAAGCAAACTATACACAAGGAAACCATCATGCCAAACAGTGAACCAACACTTAAAAAAGAAAGCAAAGCATATGAGGTCATAACCTATACAGATGATGTAGCATTTAATTACACACTACCGGGTGAAGAAGAACCACGAACCATAGAACATGAACTCACCATCATTTGGGAAGATACACTTGAAAATTTTGTGCTAGAACATGGTGCCGACAGACCCTACAAAATTCACACCTTTAGACGAGAAAAAGAACAAAATCATTTCATAGAACGCATAGAGAGTGAAGCTGAAGACCTCATAGACGAGGTACAAGAAGAGATAGCCAATAAAATGAAGTTTGGCTTTGAATTTAGTGGTCAACTGCATAATGACGACTAAATAACCTCTCTCTATGAGGAGCAACTCACATGAGATATACCCCCGACCTCAAAGAACCTTGATGGCTTCAGTCTATAGTATTTCCCTTCGACTTCTTTAGACTGCTCAGCGTATGGTTGTGTCATAACTTCTTGCAACTCTCTAAGTAAAGTATAGTCGCCCTTTTTGGCTTGCTGATACGCAGGGACAAGAAACCATTCTCTCAAAGTGTATTTTGGATTGACACGTTTCATTTGTTTTGAGAGTGCCTCACGGGATTGGGGTGAAGTCGCATTCATATCGGTTGTATTGGAACTGCGGATCAGCGATTTCCATTTTTCAAGCCAGTGTGTCCAACGCTTTTGGATGCCTGTATCATGTGTCAAGTCCTGATAGAAGCTTTTTTCAAGAGCGTCCATATCTTCAGGTAGCTCAGAGAGCTCACGAAAGAAGAGTGTGTAATCCACAGAAGTTTGTACCATGAGTGCTGCAAGTTCTTTGAGTAATGCTGCATCAAAAGTACTAAGCCCAAGTTTGGCAGCCCACATCTTTTCCATTTGCGCTTTCATAACTTTAGAAAAGCCACTTCTAATCTCATCTAGTTCAACCAGAGCCTCCTGTTCACCTAGCAACAATGGCTCTAACGCTGTGCAAAACATATGAAAGTTCCTCTGTGCAGCTTGAGGTTGGTTAAGAAATGCAAAATGCTCTCCTCCCCCTGTCCAAGACTGATACTTCGGGTCAAACACATCACAGAATCCAAAAGGTCCATAATCAAGCGTAAACCCTCCTGCTGCACAATTATCACTATTGAAATTCCCTTGGCAATAGCCCACACGAATCCAGTTTGCGACAAGAGATGTCAAACGACTACGGAACTGGGTTGCAAGTAACAGCACTTTTTCTGTGGTGCTTAAGTGCTTTTCAATGACCTCACTATACTCACGATCAATCAAGTGAAACACCATCTTCTTTAGCTCCTCCATCGCTTTGGGATGTTCGTTTTTACGGGCACGTCTAGCAAAAAGTTCGAGCTGACCCACACGGATAAATGACGGTGCAACACGTGTAGAAATAGCCACATCCTCAGAGATCATCATATCGGGATTCTTTGCGTGTGAGTCCTCCGAATACCACGGCCGTTTGACCTTTTCGGTTTTTGAAGTATACAAACTCAAAGACCTTGATGTGGGTATTCCAAGTGCATGCATGTGCTCCTGTGCCAGAAACTCTCGGATACTCGAGCGCAAGACTGCCCTACCATCCGCACCTCGGCAATACGGTGTCCGACCGCCACCTTTAAGTTGCATTTCCCAGCGCTTACCATTGATCATGGCTTCAAGTACGGAAACCGCCCGACCGTCACCGTATCCATTGCCGGTTTGGAAGGGGCACTGCTGGTAGTATTCAGTACCGAAGATGGAGAGTGCATACCCAGTTGCCCAACCGACCTTACGCATCGGTTCTGGTACATCCGAAATGTCCCCGGAGAACATGCGTACAAAGGCTTGAGATTGTGCCAGACTATCAGCGAAGCCCAGTTCAAGAAAGAAATTTTTACTGTGTGCAACGTACTGGGGGTCTTGAATTGGCGTAGGGGTTACGGGAACATAGTGGCCTGAAAAGACTTGTCTGGGATCGTGGTCTATGCCATCTTCTTTAGCTTCTGGGTCCCTGTCAAGCGTGTCCATGAGTGAATAGTCTGATAATGCTGCTAGATCACGGAGCGTTTCTACAGTCTGAGACTTTTGTTGTGTTTCTTTCATTTTAAGAAGGTTTTCTGCTATTAGCATTAGATTCAAGAGACCACTTATCAGTAGCACTACAGCCAACATCACAACTAACATGAGGTCTGATACCCACGGCTTCAGCATTGATAGTAACTGTTATGAAAAAGTCATTACCCTCTCCTTTATGCGCAGAGAACGTATGTGTACTACAAAATTCTTCATTCATAAATTCAGCTACAGTGTTTGCATAATGATATGCATCTTTTTGTGTTTCAAATGTAGCATGATTGCTGTATTCACTTTTTTTAAAACATCCACATTCTTTTTCCATTTGTACTGTATACATCAAGTCTTTCCTTATGCGCTAACACGTATGAAAATCATAGGTTAGCAAGATGTGGAATGATAACATCATTTTCTTATGCTCATATAATATATGTGATAGGGTTGTTTTTAGTCTTCAAAGGTGTGTCATATGAGAAAAGAACCCCTATGTCATTATGATAATTTCACCTATATTCATCTGCATCAAGAGAGACTTGATGTAAACTTCTATAAAAAAGGATATGCAATGGACATGAGTATGCATATGGAACCGATAAATTTGGTGAAGTCACTCAGAGGTACATACAAACAAGCAGATAAAGAGATGGTAGTCAGAGTGTTGAATGAATATAAAGAAAAGAATGACTGCAGTTATAAACATGCCTACGATAAAATGGTCGATGGAAATCCATCATTCTCAACAACTACCTTATGGAGGCGTAAATTAACACCTCAATAGTTACATCATTTACTTAGATTTTGCCACAAATCTAAGCCAAAAATACCCAAACAAACCTGCAAAGAGTGATGCAGCTAAAATACCTACTTTAGCTTGAAATATGAGTTCTACATTTCCCATAAATGCCAAGTCTGCAACAAAAATAGACATTGTAAACCCAATCCCTCCTAAAAATGCCACACCAAAAATCTGGTTCATGCTACTTTCTTTTGGAAGGTCTGCAATCTTAAGTTTAATGGCTAACCATGCCACACCAAAGATGCCTAGTACCTTTCCAAGTATAAGCCCCACTATGATTCCCATAGACACCGGTGTCATAATGGTAGTAGTGATGGAGCTAAAGTCTATGGCTATCCCGGCATTTGCCAATGCAAACAGTGGGATGACGATAAGCGCTACGGGCAAGTGCAAATCATTCTCAAGTCTGGAAGCGGGGTGTGCCTATCTCATCTATGTTGTCTTGCAACTTTAGAAGGATGGCTTTTTGTCTTTCATTCATACCGTCCTTTTCATCTATGGGGTAACTATCATACTCATCTAGTAAAACTTTTGCATCTTGTCTAAAACTCCCTGGTGCACGTTTTGGCTTCGAAGGTATCGCTAGTGCAGCAATGACCCCTGCTATGGTCGCATGTACACCAGACTCCAGCATAAAAAACCACATAAAAAGTCCCACGATAAAATAAGGTAAGATCATATGAATACCAAAACGGTTAAATGCAACCATGACCAAAAATGCCATACCTGCCAAAGCCAAAGGTAAAGCATGTATCTGTTCAGTATAAAAAAGTGCAATGACCACAACAGCGCCCAAGTCATCAACAATAGCCAGTGCAACCAAAAATGTTATCAATGCAGGAGGCACACGCTTGCCTAAAAGGACTAAAGCAGAGATGGCAAAAGCGATGTCTGTAGCCATAGGTATACCCCACCCAGCAGCCCCTTGCGTACCTGAATTGATCGACATATAAATAAGTGCAGGAAATAGCATACCACCAATGGCGGCCAATATAGGCAAGATGGCCACTTTTACATTTGAAAGTTCTCCTACCAGTACCTCTCTTTTGATCTCAAGTCCTATGATAAAGAAAAAGATAGCCATCAAGCCATCATTGATCCAATGATGAATCGTATGAGAAAGTTCCCACGTACCTATATCCAAATCTACTTTGGTGTGAAAAAAATGTGCGTATGTTTCTGACAATGCTGAGTTTGCCAGTACAAGTGCGAGTATCGTCATAAACATCAAGATGATACCTGTAGTTGTTTGTGCATGTAAAAAATGTTCGAAAGGGGTAGAGACTTTTTTAAAGGCTTTTTCCCATGGTGCGTATAATTTCATCTATTTTCTCTTCTCTTAAATTTTGAGGATTTTAACTAAAAATACAATTATACAAGACAAGCATTAAGAAACACTAACGTGTTTTGATAAATGTATCTAAAACATCACTAGTTTGTTTTGGGTCTTCAAGTATGGGGACATGTCCGATCTGCTTAAATATCACTAGTTTACTTCCCTCTATGGTTTCGTGAAACACGGTTGCATTGTCGATATGTGTCATTTTGTCTTGGTCGCCCCATACTATGAGTGTAGGGATAGTAATGTTTTTTGCAAGATCAGTTAAACAACACACATCTTTATACATATCTTCATACAGTATTTTTTCCAAATCTCTTCTTGCACACTTCTCTTCAAGCATGGCACTTTTAATCATACCCGGAACATAAGGACGTTTATGCATCGAATACGCCCAAAGTGTTTCAAGCCTTTCCTCTGTACAGACATCATACAGTGGATTTTTATCAGATATTTCAACCAGTTTTACACCATCACTTTTTGTTTTTTCCAGTCCTAAAGAGTCAATGAGAATGAGCCCTTTTAGATTTTCGGCATAACTTCCGGCATAGCGTAGAGCAATCGCTCCTCCCATGGAGTGACCCAACAAATAAAAATCGTTCACTCCCACTGCTTCTAAAAATGCATGCACCCGTTGTGATTGATCTGTGATCGTATAACTTAAGGTCTTTTTTGAAATGCTATCACCATGTCCGGGAAGATCTATCACGATAGCATGATATTGATTATTTAGTGCTTTGACTACTCTGTCCCAGGTATCTTTATTGCCACCAAATCCATGAAGGAATACCAACGTGGTATCACTTTTTACATCATTTTCCAGATAAACGATCTCCCCAAAATCTAAAATGATGGACTTTTTTTGCAAGTTTGCACTGTAGCGTTCATACATCATCGCCATCTCATATACTTTTTTAGAACTGCATGTCGTCAAACCCAACACTGCGATGATAGTAATGATGATCATTTTGGAGATACTCATTTCCTACTCTACTTTCTATACAATACACAACATTGATACGGTGCAATGGGTTTACTCTCATCTTCTTTTAGGACATGAATTTGTTCTAGCCCCTCTTTCTCAAAAAGTCTAAACTCATCATCATAAAGTGGCCATGGGGGACCGCCGTATGTATCAGTATCATCCTGTGTGTTGGCATAAACTAAAAGCTCGCCACCTTTGCTTACAAGAGAGACGATGATACCTACCAGATTTTCTCTATCTTTTGGAGGTAAAGACTGTATAGTCAATCCTTCATAGACAAAATCATATTTCCCTTTAGAAGATACAGGCATATCATAAATGTCCCCTACATGAAAATCTACCTTACTCTTTGGATAACGCTTCTTTGCCAGGGGGATCGCAGAGGGCGAGATATCGAGTGCTTCTACTTCATACCCATGCTTTTCCAGAATGAGTGCATCATCTCCCAAACCACAACCAATCACCAGTGCTTTTTTACCCGAAACACTCCCTTCTTGTGTTAAATGTTCTTCAAGATACACATTAGGCGCCAGTGTCGCCCAGGGAATAGCAGAGAGATCATCATGGTCAGCATTCTCATACACAGATTCAAAAAAGTTTTTCTTTTCCATATTTACCTACTTTAAAAATATAAAATGATTATATCGTAAACATATTTTCCTCAAGTGCCAACAACATCTGACATATTACTGGTAAAATAAAAATAGAGTAAGAAAGTAGCTTAATTAGAAAACACCCTCTAAAGTGTTTTAGGAACTTTCAGAGTTTGATGCTAGAATTATACTTCAGGTTAGTCGCCATAGATGCGAAATCACCATATTTTAGCATTAACATATGTAGCAGTATCCGTGATTGTATTCACAGATATAATTTATTCTTTTTGTTCAACAAAATTTACTAAAAAATCGTTAACATAAAATGCCGTACAGTAGGAAAGAAAATGAAAAAAATAATTTTAGCGACTACAATACTAGCCAATAGTGTTTTGCTTCAAGCGCTTAGTTTTGGTGATATAATCGATAAAGCTGAATCTTCTATAAAAGATTTTAAAAAATTTCGACATCCTTCTGATATGAGTCCAAAAGAAATCGTGGAAACTATGACAGGGGGCGTATTAAGTACAGATCTCATCACCAAAGCATTTAAACAAGCCTTAAAAATAGGTGTAAACAAAGCTGTTGACACACTAGGGGAAAAAGATGGATTCATGAGTAATGCCGCTGTTCGAATCCCTCTTCCACCACCATTTTCTCAAATGGAGTCGATGATTCGAGCAGCAGGTGGTGGTGATATGATTGATGAATTTATTCTTTCTATGAATAGGGCAGCTGCCCGTGCAGCGCCACAAACTGCCGGTATATTTGTAACTTCAATTGATGATATGTCTTTTAATGATGCTGCAGATATTTTAATGATGGATGGGAATCCTGCAACGGATTATTTTAAACGGCACACAAGAGAAGATCTTAAAAAGCTCATAACACCTATTATTATAAAAGAGATGAAAACAAATGAAGTTTACAAATACTACGATGCACTAAAAAAAGTCGCTGATCCAATGGTGAAAACTTTTGCCAAAATGTCAAACTTTATGGGAATGGCCGAAAAATTACATATAAAAAAGTATATCCCACAAGATAGTGTGAATATAGAAGAGTATGTAACAGACCATACAATTGATGCTATCTTTTTCATGATAGGCCAATCAGAAAAGATGATTCGTACAAATCCAGTACACCAAACAACTTCAGAACTTAGAAAAGTTTTTGGGAAGGTCATGCCATAAACACAAAATGTTGGTCAACCTCTCAAGAACCCAACAAAAAGATACCTATCATTTGACTTTTGTATGCTCTTCTAGTTTGATATTCTCAGGGTTCATAAGACTCTCAAGGTCTGCATTGCTAAGTACTTGCTCCATCAACATGCTTTTGTTAAGATCAAGTGGTTCAAAACGGTGATCTTCCAAAGTTCAACAAATTCAAAAATCTCTTTACTGATAGTAAATTCACCTTCTGTTACTTTGAGCTTCTTAAAATGCTCCAGTATCGCCTGTGTTGTTTTACTTTCGCTTTGTTCTATCTTTGTATTCCCAAAAGCAATCACATACACACCTGCCTGAGAAGCCGACTCTACAAAATTTTTAATTCTTCTTAACTCAATTTCTTCTGTTGGAAAGTTTTCCATGTTGATCAGTACGAGATGGTACATCTTTTTAAGTTTAGATTTTTGATTGTGTTCACTGATGGTAGGTCTATTACAACACAAAAACTCTTTATGGCGAGTGATGACCATCTCTTCAAGCGATTTAAAAAGCCCTGACATCATCTTCACATCATACGCTGTTCTATAGAGATCAATATACTGTAAGGGCGAAAGATTGTAAAACTTTTTTTTACCAAAATCAAAAAGATTGACTTGCAAACTCTCATGAGGCATAGTAGAGAGCAATTCCAAACAAAGACTCTCCAGTAATTTGTCAGCCTTTGTTTCAGAAGCATCATCATATAATAGGCAAAATCCACCATCACTGCTCACTGTATACAAAGGGATGGTCTCATGATCTTTGTGTAAGTCTCCTAAATGAAATCCCCATGGAAATGCATACTGTTCGTCTTTACCTGTCATACTTCTGTGCTCGCTTCTCTTTTTGCTGCATTATATCACTATATAGATTAGGTGCGCGATTTTTCAGGTGCTATGGCATCCACAAGAAGCATAGATGTCAAATGAGCTTTAAGCATGATAGGTATATACTTAACTATAAAGCAGAGGATATATCAATGAGCAAAAAAACCCTAAGTATCTCGATTTCAGGCTCTGGTGGGAGTGGTACGGTAACCGCGGGTTTAGTCTTATTGAAAAGTATGGCTATTGCTGGGTTTTATGGCTACTTATCCCGTTTTTCTGGTCCACAGATACGTGGCGGAGAGTCTTCCGTACTCTTGCATTTTTCAGATTCTCCCATAGAAATATTTCCTGATGTCAGTGAGATTCACTTTGCTTTGGATTGGCATGGTTTTGAACGTTTTGCAGATGAAATTCCATTGGGTCAAGAGAGTTGTATTCTCTACGACAGCACAAAAAACAAACTTCCTGAGATGCTTGAAAAACTTGGAGCAGAGATAGTCGAAGTCAATATCCATGAAATGTCCCAAAAATCTAAAGGTAGCCGTCCCAATGCTTTTGCCATAGGTATCATTGCGAGTAAAATGGGTCTCTCTTTAGAGGCAGTGTCTCAAGCGCTGCATCAGATCTTAGATAAAAAAGGGGTAGAGACCTTTACCCAAACATTAGACGCTGTTAAAGTAGGCTACACTTTACTCAAAGAGGAAAACACCCCACTTGCATCATGGAAACCAAGCACCCAAAAACGATGGAATATCAGTGGAAATGAAGCGTGTGGATTGGGCGCATTACGTGCTGGCATTCAATTGGCTTCTGCTTATCCTATTACGCCTGCGAGTGATATTGTCGAATATCTGGCTTCCCGTTTGGAAAAAACGGGAGGTACTGTACTTATTGCTGAAGATGAATTGGCCGCGATGAATATGATTATTGGTGGTTCTTTTGGTGGAAAAGCTTCAATGACAGCCACTTCAGGTGCAGGATTCTCTTTGATGGTTGAAGCCATGGGCTTGGCTGTTGCCAGTGAAATACCTGTGGTTGTCGTCAATGTCATGAGAGGGGGGCCCTCCACAGGTATCCCTACCAAATCAGAACAGACAGATCTCAATCAGGCACTTTTTGCGATGCATGGAGAAGCACCGCATATTGTTGTAGCTCCTTTACATATTGCCGATACTGTATTATGTACCCAATGGGCAGTCGGATTGGCCGAAGCACTGCAAACACTCGTAGTACTGCTTTCAGACCAGAGACTAGGACAATCGCGTGCGATTATTGATGCGGTACCTGCTAAAACCTATGGATTAAAAAGAAAACTGTGGGAAGATACACACCCTTTACAAGCATATGAACGCTATGCCATCACAAAGGACAATGTTTCGGCCATGGCGATCCCCGGTATGCCACGTGGGCAGTATACTGCGGATGGATTGGAACATACTATCACCGGAAAACCTTCTTCTATGGCTTCTGACCATCATCAACAGCTTAAAAAAAGAGAAGAGAAGATCAAACATTTCGATTATGAAGATAATTGGGCTGAAGTCTTGAAGAGCAGTCAACAAGCCAACGCCATTGTATTGACATGGGGCTCTACTTTTACCCATGTAAAACAAGCCGTTTCCGAGCTTGATTTGGAAGGTGTGTTTGTAGATATTTTAGCCTTAAGACTCTTAATGCCTCTCCCTGTGGATGCCATTGCGAAGGTGTGTCAAGATAAAAAAGTCTTAGTGATTGAACAATCTTACTCTGGTCAGTTTTACCACTACTGCGTAGGTCAAGGAGCTATTGATGCTTCGGCTTTGTTGTTGGCAAAACCTGGTCCACTCATCTTAAAAAATAGAGAAATTAAAGCATTTATCACGGAGTCACTCTCATGAGAAAAAGTGTAAACAACTTGAAAGCAAAAGCATATTTGACAGATACCCATCCTGTTTGGTGTCCTGGGTGTGGGCATTTTCTTATACTTCATACCTTGGCAAAAGCCTTGGCATGGCTCAAAATCCCCAATGAAGACATTGCACTTATTTCAGGTATCGGGTGTTCATCACGCATACCTGCTTATGTTGATGTGTATGGATTTCATAGTATCCACGGACGTGCTTTGCCACTAGCCCAAGGATTAAAAGCCGTACGTCCTGATTTGCATGTGATCGTCGCAGGAGGAGATGGCGATGGGTACTCTATAGGAGGAAACCATTTTCTTCATGCCTGCCGTCGCAATATGGATATCACCTATATTGTGATGGATAATGAAGTCTACGGTATGACAAAAGGGCAGCCTTCTCCCACCTCAAAACCTGATTGGGAGAGTAAACTCGCACCCCATGGTACGGGTATAGCTACTTTTAATCCACTGGGTATTGCTTTGGCTTCGGGTGCAAGTTTTATTGCCAGGGGATTTTCCGGAGATCAGGAAAATCTAACAAAGCTTATTGTGGATGCTATGGAACATAAAGGATTCTCTTTTATAGAGATCAAAAGTCCTTGCATCACCTTTCGACCAGAAGAAAAAGAGTGGTCAAAAACCATACGTAGAATGAATACATTACCCACAGATGACCCTATTGAAGCGGTAAAAACCATACATGCTAGCGATGGCTTGGACACAGGCATCTTTTATCAGGCTGAATTACCCGTATATCAACCTGAATTTACAGAAGAAAAAACGCTTTTCGATTTTGAAAAGGAGTTTGAAGTATAAATCAAATACCTATACCGAGTATTTTATTGTTCCTTCACTAAGCTTCTTCATTTCTTCATATCTAAAACAATCTGTTGTATGGTCGGTTACCATTCCCACCGCCTGCATAAATGCATAGCAGATCGTTGGACCTACAAAGTTGAAACCACGCTTCTTTAAATCCTTGCTCAACATTTCGGATAATTCAGTTTTAGCTGGTAGTTCTGCCATCGATTTCCATGCATTCTGCTTTGGTACACCTTTAACATAATTCCAAAGATATACGTCAAATGAACCGAATTCTTCTCGGATCTTCAGAACGCCCTGTGCATTTTTAATAGCTGATTCGATCTTTAGACGATTGCGTACAATGCCGGAGTCAGAAAGCAAGCGTTGTATATCTGATGTATTGTAATTGGCTATTTTTTCAACATCAAAAGAGTGAAATGCTTTCCTGTAATTTTCTCGTTTTTTCAGGATTGTCAACCAGCTAAGGCCAGCCTGAGCGCCTTCCAAAATAAGGAACTCAAATAGGTGCCGATCATCATGAACAGGAATGCCCCATTCATTATCATGGTAAGCCATGTACAAAGGATCATCTCCACACCATTTGCATCTCTTCATCTTTTACGATCCTTGTTAGAAATATTTAAATGTAAAGTGCTAAATCTCGTGAGGGGTATGGATGCACTTTAAGTGGGTTAAAAAGTGCAACTTTTTATATCGTTTTAACTTGCTTGTTTGTTAAACAGTTTAAACAAGTCAGATAGTGTTTGATGCATATCAGCACGATTAACTATCATATCTATCAGTCCGTGTTCAAGTAAAAACTCTGAACGCTGGAAACCTTCAGGGAGATCAACCCCCACAGTTTGCTTAATCACCCTTTGACCTGCAAATCCTATAAGTGCACCAGGTTCTGCCATGATCACATCACCTAGCATCGCAAATGATGCAGATACACCACCCATCGTAGGATCTGTCAATATAGAGATAAAAGGTAAACCTTTGTGGTGTAGTCTGTTGAGTGCAGCTGAAGTTTTGCTCATCTGAAGCAATGAGTATGTACTCTCTTGCATACGCGCACCACCAGAAGCAGACACGATGATAAACCCACACTCTTTTTCTATAGCTCTGTTAATACCACGAACGATCTTTTCACCTTCAACTGAACCTAAACTTCCACCCATAAAAGAGAAGTCAAACACAGCAATCTCCACTGACTGTCCACCAATCGTACACGAACCACTCATCACAGATGAGCTCTTACCCGTTTTTGCTTTGGCTTCCTCTATACGTTTTTTATACGATTTTTTATCAGAGAACTTGAGTGGATCAATCGGTGCGAGTGTTTGGTCAAATTCTACGAAAGAGCCTTCATCAACGATAGAAGCTATGCGCTTTTCAGCAGATATACGAAAATGGTGGTTACATTTGGGACAAACATTCTGTTTAGCTTCTACTTCTTTGTAGTACATTAAAGAGGTACATTTTGGACATTTTATCCACTGGTTAGGTGTTTCTTGTGTACTTGTAGTTGTCGCTGTTGTGGTTGCTTTTTTAAAAATATTTCCAAACATTCTTACTCCTGCATATCTATAATTTGTGTATTAATGCTTCTATCTGCGTTGCTATATTTTTATCTTTTGATACTATAACATAATCCGCCTCAACAATTACTTCTAAGCCCTCACAAAGTGCTAATCCTGCCGCAAAATCATAGATACGAAACTCTCCCATAAAGAGTACGTAACTCACAGAATGGGCATAGGCAAGTGAAAGCGCAATAGCACCAGGCGATCGAAACTTTAATTTTTCTTTGTCCAATGCAGCGACCAATAAAGGGTTTGCATACGCTTTTTCAAAAAGTCCAATTTCGCCATTGCGTGTTGTATGCGGTGCATGAAAGGTATTTGAAAAAAGTTTTCCCTGTTGCATCTGGGTTTTAGAAGTTTTCAGAAAGATATCTCCATTTGCCAGGTTACATACTATGGCCGCATCCAAAAGACCGTCCACATTTATCTTCGCAACAGATGTACCATAAAAAGGAAAAAAAGAAAGCGCATTGGAAGAGCCGTCTATAGGATCGATGATGATCTTCTCCTCACCCTCACCTATCAAACCGCTCTCTTCAGACTCTATATGTCCAAAAACACTTAAATGCTTGACAAATATCGCTTCAGCAAAGAGATCAAGCTTAGAACTGACATCCCCTCCAGCACCTACTTCTGTTTTTTCAAACCAGGAGGTATCAAAACCATCTTTGATACCTGTAGCTATCTCTTCGTTGGCTTTAATACAGGCTTGAATGAACGCTGTCATGCCTTTTTATTCGCCTTTTTTTCCAGTTGCTATGGTCGGTTTAATACCTCTTGGTGCGACCATCCAGAATTTCCTAATCTCTGTTCTGAAGCGGTCTAAAATATCACTTGCACGTTTACTTCCTGTTTTTTCTACATAATCTTTAAGCAGTGCTTTGAGTTCAAACATTTCAGTATCCCACTCATCTGTATCGATACGAAGTGGTTCTACAAGCTCGGGGTTGACTTTTTCATAGAATGAACCTTCTTCATCATAGACAAAGGCTTTACCTCCTGTCATACCTGCACCAAAATTGACACCTGTTTTACCCAGTATCACTGCAACACCACCTGTCATGTATTCACAAGGGTGATCTCCAGTACCTTCTACCACAGTCGTAGCACCTGAATTACGTACAGCAAAACGCTCACCTACTTTTCCATGCACATACAATGTTCCGCCTGTTGCACCGTAAAGACAGGTATTTCCACCCAATGCGAACTCTGTACCTGCATTCTCGGACGTAATGACAATACGCCCACCGTTCATACCTTTACCAATGTAGTCATTCCCTGCACCCTCCACATTGATATTGATACCTTTACTCATGAATGCACCAAGAGACTGCCCTGCTGTACCCTTCACATTGAGCGTAATGGTATCATCGGGCAATCCTGCATTCCCATGAAGTGCAGCTATCTCACCAGAGATTCTTGTTGCAAAACTTCTGTTTAGATTGGTAATCACTTTATTGAGAACGATAGGCGTTGAAGGATCTTTGATCGTAGCTTTAAGTTCTTCAATCATCTCTTTTTCGTACTCATTTTTATCATAAGGTTCATTTGATGTAACTTGACATGTGTTGACCCCCTCAATCTTGTAGAGAAGTTCTTCAAAATTGAATTTTTTTGCAAATTCGTCATCGATTACATCAAGTAAATGATTCTGTCCTACGATCTCTTCTAAAGAAGTATACCCCAGTTCTGCAAGTATTTCTCGTATGTCTTCAGCAACAAGCGTAAAGTAATTAATTACTTTTTGTACATTCCCTGTAAATCTTTCTCTTAAGTGTGGATCTTGTGTTGCTACACCCACACCACAAGTATTTAAGTGACATACACGTAACATGATACACCCTACAAGAACCAATGCACCTGTACCAAAAGCATACTCTTCAGCACCGAGGATAGCAGCTTTTACCACATCCAGTCCTGTTTTAAGTCCACCATCGGTTTCCACTGTGACTTGACCTCTAAGGTTGTTAGCCTTAAGCGCATTATGCGCTTCTATGAGTCCAAGCTCCCAAGGGTTACCAGCAAATCTGATAGACCCTATAGGTGCCGCACCTGTACCACCGTCACCACCAGAGATAATGATCTTATCTGCATACGCTTTTGCCACACCTGCAGCGATCGTACCCACACCCGCTGTTGAAACAAGTTTTACGGCTATTCTTGCGTTAGGATTGATCTGTTTCAAATCAAAAATCAATTGTGCCAAATCTTCGATAGAGTAAATATCGTGATGCGGTGGCGGTGAAATAAGTGTCACACCCGGCTTCGTAAATCGAAGTGTCGCAATAAGTGGTGACACTTTACTTCCTGGAAGCTGCCCACCCTCACCCGGTTTTGCACCTTGGGCCACTTTGATTTGTATCTCACTAGCAGAACGTAAATACTCCGGTGTTACACCAAAACGCCCAGAGGCAACTTGCTTAATGCTGGAGTTTTTGTTCGTACCGTAACGTGCAGGATCTTCCCCTCCTTCACCTGAGTTTGACTTCGCTCCAATCGTGTTCATAGCCACTGCCAATGTTTCATGTGCCTCTTGAGAAATAGACCCCATAGACATAGCAGCCGTTGAGAAACGTTTAAAAATCGCACTTAAAGGNTCAACCTCATCTATGCTAATAGGACTTCTGTCACTTTTGAGTTGATAAAAATCACGAATGAATTTTTTCTCTCTGCCATTTACCAGTTTTTGCACCTCTGCATAGTCGTCTTTCTCTCCAGTCTGGGCACATTTCTGAATAGCCGAAATCGTAGGGCGTGAGAAATCATGGAACTCTTCACCTTTTTTATACTTGTAATACCCGCCTTTATAAAGCGCTTTGTCTTTACCATCAAATGCATGCGTAAAGGCACGTTTGTGATTTGCGTTGAGACGTGCATCTATGTCTTCATAACTAAGACCTGACAAAAGTCCTCTTGTACCAGGAAAACAATCAGCAATGATTTCCTGATTTAACCCGATCACATCAAACAAACTTGAGTTTCGGTAAGAAGAGATTGTTGAAATTCCCATTTTAGACATGATTTTCATAAGCCCTGCACCCATAGCTCTTCTGAATCTTTTCAGTGTAGCCTGCATCGCTTCATTGCCTTCTTCAAGTTCGGCTACAGTGTAGTAAAGTAAGTAAGGGAATATCGCTGCTGCACCAAAACCGATCATACATGCTGCAGAGTGTGGATCAAATACTTCACCTGTCACAGCCACCATGCTTGTTAAATGTCTCAATCTAGCTTTTAAGAGTGCTTGACTCAAACGTCCTATCACCATCAGCATAGGAATGACTTTTGTATGTTCATCAAGATTTCTATCATCCAAGATGATCGTTCTTACGCCATTGTCTCTTACATCTGTGATGATCGTTTCGACCAGTGACTCTAAACTTGTTTTAATATCTGTTGTATAAATAGTGTCATATTTTCCTACTTTGTATGCAGGGTCATATTTCTCATTCTGTTCATCTCCAAATTCTTGAAGTATGCAAAATTTTTCGGCTGACATTAAAGGCAGTACGGTTTTGAGTCTTTTTGCATGTTCAGGACCTTCAGAAAGTACATTTCTCACTTCACCAAAACCTGTATTTAGACTCATGACTGTTTTTTCACGGATAGGATCTATAGGCGGGTTGGTCACTTGTGCAAATTTTTGCTTGAAAAAGTCAGTAAAGTTTCGTTGTTCTGTTGAGAACGCAGCCAGAGGGGTATCATCACCCATCGCACCTGTTGTTTCTTTCCCTTCCGCGATCATTGGTTTGATCACTTCTCTCATCACTTCAAGTGTATAGTTAAAGTAACGCTGTCTTATTTCCATGTTGCCGTATTCTATGGAAGATTTTGGCACTGCTGCAGTAGGTACATGCTCTTGCAGGTAAGACATGTTCGAGCAAAGCCATTTGTCATACGGATTACCGGCTTTCAAATAGTCATCGATATCTCCAGTTTTAAGTACCGTACCAAATTTAAGATCGATACCCATCATTTCACCAGACTGCAATCTACCTCTCTCAACGATATCTTCTTCAGGTATCTGAAGTACACCATATTCAGAAGAGATAAGCAATCTGTTGTCTTTGGTTCTAATGTACTTTGAAGGTCTTAGTCCATTTCTGTCAATCACACAACCGATGTAACGTCCATCTGTCATACTCACGGCTGCAGGACCGTCCCATGGTTCAAAACACGTACTTGCATACTCATAAAATGCGCGTAAGTCTGTATCCATATGTGGTGCATTATGCCATGGTGCAGGAATCAAAGAACGGGCTGCTTTGAAAAAATCTACGCCATTGACACGTAAAAATTCCATAAAGTTATCTAGGCTTGCAGAGTCACTCATGCCATCTTGTATGACATTGGTTAGTCTTGTCATTTCTTCATCTGTAAATACATCCGATTTTACCGCAGCCATTTTTGCTTTTACGTTAAATCTATTGGCAGTCACGGAATTGATCTCACCATTGTGAGCTATCATTCTGAACGGTTGTGCCAGCTTCCACTGAGGAAGTGTGTTGGTAGAGAAACGCTGGTGGAAAAGACAGAATGAAATTTCAAAATTTTCATCGGCAAGGTCTTTGTAAAACTCTTTAATATGCGTAGGCATCACAAGTCCTTTGTAAGAGACTACTGATGTCGAAAAAGAAGGAATATAAAAGGTTGGATCTTCGATGAGTTCAGCCTCGATCTCTTTACGTGAAAGATAAACCAATGCTTCAAATCTGTTTGCAGCGACTGCTGATTTGGGCGCAACAAATACTTGCTTCATCATAGGAAGCGATGCCAATGCCTGTTCACCAAGTGCATTGGTATCTACAGGTACGGTACGCGTATAAAGAACGTTAAGGTCATTGTTCTCACATACTTTGTTTATAACATCAAAATCTGTTTCATTGTTTGAAAAAACCATTGCTACTGCGTATGTTTCAGGTAATTCTATACCGTTAGAAGCAGCTTCTTTGTTAAAAAATGATTTAGGAAGTGAAAGCAAAAGACCTGAACCGTCTCCAGTCTTACCATCTGCTGCGATAGCACCTCTATGCATCATACGTGACAGGGAAGTAACAGCATCTTCCAAATTTTTGTGCGACGGTGTATTGTCGATAGACGCCAAAAGTCCAAATCCACAATTATCCTTAAACGAAGTAAACAAATCTCTCATATTCTAACCTTAAAAATAGTATAAAAAGAACATCATATAGTGTTCCTATAATGGGATGGATTATACTTAAATGAACGTTAAAACATCTTTAAGGATTAGTTAAGCCCATCCCGTCGTACATTACCCCTGCTCTATGTTTAACATCATTTTGACTATAATTAAAAAAAATGATTGGGGTGTAGCATCAAAGGTTTTATACTTTCTGTTAGAAAAGCGAAAAATGAAGACTCTATAGCGCTTGTACTCAGCCCTACAGAAGTCAGAACCTATTACCGTTTTTTTGGTGCGAGACATTCCATTTTACAGTTGGGAAATCTCATAGATTTTGAGGTAGAAGGTGAAGGTAACAGTTTTCTTCCCAGACTACGTTCACTCTCACACATGGGCTTCCCATGGCTTTTTGACAAAAATAAACTTCTGCTCTGGCACAACTTTATAAAACGTTTTGAGCCTCATCTCAAAGACACAGAGGAGATAGACTCTTTTTACTTTGACTTGCTACTTTTGGCTGCGAAAAAATGGGATAAACAAAATCCTAAGCGTATCGTCTGCGAGTCTTACATTACGCTGCTCGCATACGAAGGAAGGTTGCATCATGATGAACACTGTTACATCTGTGAAGGTCGCATAGAAGATGAGATCGCACTAATGCAATCTTTCATCCCTGCCCATCCCGCATGCCTCTATACTGCTGCACTACCGACGAAAAAAGTACTCGATTTCTTCAAGAGTCAAAAGACGGTATTTTTAGAAGACCATGAAGTGGATTATCTTTTTGAGATTGTCATGAAAGGGCTATGAAGCTTATCCCCCTACGTTTTATATCTATGATATAATTTTAAAAAAGGTTATACTTTTATGAAGTCATTTATACTCTTTCCCCTTCTCTGCATTTTTTTATTCTCTGCTGACATAGACACAAAACTTTATGAAGGAAACAATACCATAACCTACCATGAAGAGATTGGCAAACTTATCGACCAAAAACAGCAGGCACTAGATCAAAATCAAACAAAAGAAGAGTTAGAACGTATCGCTACAGAGCGCATGATTCTTGAAAAGCTTTCCAATATGCTCTCTTTTACATTTAAAATCAATCCTATGCCTGATTCACTTCTTCCTGATGATCAGAATATCAGCACTGAAAACTATCTTTCCTACCTTAATGCACTTACAGATACTTATGCCAAGATTGATACCTTAAAAAAAGAGCAATCCTCCATGCAATCCAAACGGCATTATTTAAAAAAAAGTATCAATGATATTACGGTTGAGGATAAAAAAAACCTACTCCTTTATCAATTACAATACGCATTTTATAAACTTAAAGGCAATAGTCTTACACAGAGCATACAAGCCTATGAAACTTCCATCGATAAAGCAGAAGAGCGTTTTGAAAAAAAACTGAAACAAGTCAACTTTAACATTCCAATTTTAGAAAAAAAACTGACTCAAATAAATACAAAGTTTCCTGCTGTAGAGCAAGAAGCTGTTGCACTTAATCTAGCCAAAGAACGTGAACTGATACATCGTGAAAGTATTTCAGAAACTTTACGTAAAAAATTTCTTTCCAACGATATGGATATGATGAGTTTACTGACGACAAAAATCGATCAAACACTCATGCTTTCTTTAGCGTATCTACAAAAAAAAGAAACGCAAAAAAAGGCACTTGACCTGTTTAATGATTCAAAAGCAGATTTGACAATCCTCACTCAAGATCTCATGAATCACTATACATACAAGCGCACAATTCTCAATACATTATTTAAAGGCGTAGCGGGAAATGTGGCACTGGCACTTTCAGATGTAGAACAAAGTGCTGAAAGTCTTTATGATTATACGTATAGCAAATTCACTGAACCCCTGTTTATCTTTAATGAACAAGGTATTTCAATGTTTGATATCCTCAAGGTACTTCTCATCCTTATTTTTGGGTTTATGCTCGCTGCATTTTACAAACGAAAGGTCATCAGTCTAGCGACGCAAAAAGAAAAACTTTCACTCTCTTCAGCCAAAGCGATTTCGAGTGTGGGTTATTATCTTCTTGTATTGATCACTTTACTGATTGGACTAAAGAGTATCGGATTGGATCTCTCTAACTTAGGGTTGGTTGCTGGAGCACTTTCTATTGGTATTGGTTTTGGTCTTCAAACACTGGTCTCCAACCTTGCTGCAGGTATTATCTTAATGTTTGAGAGAACGGTACGTTTGGGAGATTATATAGAAATATCTGACACCATACGAGGTACGGTCTCTGATATGAAAATGCGTTCCACCACTGTGACAACCAACGATAATATTGATGTGGTGATTCCAAACTCTTCTTTCATTCAAAACAATGTCATTAATTGGACGTTAGAAAATGATATCAGACGTATACATATCCCTTTTTCTGTAGCCTATGGCACAAGCAATGACAAAGTGGAAGAAGTCATTATGGAAGAGCTCAAAGCCAGTAAGATTAATTATGTAAAAAACATTGCAAAGTATCAAACGGTGATATGGATGACCGCTATGGGATCAAGCTCTGTAGACTATGAACTTGTAGTATGGATTCGAGGACAATCAACGATTAGACCTGCAGGTACCAAATCTGATTTCTTAAAATTTATTTATAGTACGCTCAACAAACACCATATTGAAATCCCATTCCCACAGTTGGATTTGCATATGAAACAAAGTAAACCAGAGAATGAAGATAAAGCTCGAGAGGAGCTCTAAGCTTCTCTAGTTGGCTGAATCTTGTTGACTACTGCATAGAGTGATGGCAAGTAGACGAGGTTCAAGACTGTACCCCACAAAAGTCCAAAACCAATAGAGATAGCAATAGGCTGAAGGATCACTGCTTGTCCTGTCGCATAAAAAATGAGCGTAAAGAGTCCGAGGAATGTCGTAATGGATGTAATGAGAATCGGACGAAGTCTTAGTTTGGCTCTTTCATAGAAGGTATCTGCATTATGTGTGCCATGAAGGAAATCAAGCATGATAATGCCATCATTGATCACAACCCCTGCAAGACCCAACATACCGATGACCGAAGGCATAGAGAGGTTGATACCAATCAGCATATGCCCAAGCANTGCACCAAGTAAACTGAAGGGAATCACAGACATAACCATCAATGCATAACGAATTTTTGGGAAGATAAAAAGCAGTGTGATCAAGATCAAAAAGACTGCAATAATCAATGAACGTATCATATCATTTTTGAATTGTTCATTTTTCTCCTGCTCTCCCAAAAGACTCACATCAATACCCTCATCCCGAATTGTTTGCAGTAGTGGTTCGACCCTCTTAAGTACATCCATCGCTGTAGTCTTTTTCTTGTCTATATTCGCATAGACCGCTTTGATTGTATTGCCATCTCGTTTTTCTATCTTTTCATAAGCCCTGATCTTTTGTATCTCTACCACATCAGTGAGTTTGACAAAACTTCCAGCAGGTGTAGGGAGCATAAAGTGCATGAGGGTTTTTTCCGAATCTTTGTCTATAGATTTTGTACGTATCTCCATCACACCATTTTGGCTAAAGGTCATCGCTTTGCGACTGTCAAGGAAATAGCCTGAAAGTGTTTGTGCTATGCCTACTTCACTGAGCCCAAGTTGTTCACCATAGGCATTGATGCGTAACTTATACTCCATCTTTCCAAGCTGAGCATTGTTACCCACATCTTTGACATGAGGGATCACAGAAAGGTTCTGCTCAATTCTCTGCATCGCATCGGCTATCATTTCACCATCTTTACCCGAAAGATTGATCTGGATGTCATTTTTAATCAATCCTGGTTTATCTTCAAGGATGCCAAGCTCTTCAAGGTCATACTTTTCCGTCATAGGGACGATCTCTTTTTTAAGCTTCTCTGCAAGATCATAAGTGTGTTGTTCTCTAATCTTTTCAGGGTCATTAAACGCAAAAGTAAAGTTGAAAATGGGGTTAACATACGCATCTATAAAACTTTGGGGTTCCATATCATAAAGTTCCATCGTAATGTAGAGCATGTTGTCTCCATTTTCACTCTCACCCGAAATGGCTTTTCTGTACCCTACCACTGTTGAAGTCGATTTAATCGCATAGGTCTCTTTTTGAGAGAGGACATATTTTTCCAACTCTTTAGCGATCTTTTCAGTCTCTTCAAGGGAAGTATCTACATTACTTTTACCGGTGATATAGAGATAATTACCATCAAAACCAGGGAAAAACTGGAAATTCAGCATTTTAAGTGTAAGTACGGTCAAGACAGGGATCAACACAACAAATGTAAATAAAAATAGATATTTGAACCGTATCATCAAATGCAACAAGGCTTCATATTTTTCCTGCAACGGTTCCCAGTTAATGAAATTTTTCTGCTTTTTGAGAAACTCATCTGCATGCANAGGAAGAAAGAAAAAGCTTTCAAGCAAAGAACCCAAAAGGATCATGATCACTGCAATAGGGATGAGGATAATAAAGTTTTTAATCTCTCCTGTGAGCATAAATAGAGGTAGAAAAGCTGCAACTGTTGTCAAGGTTGCCAAAGTGACAGGCAAAACCATCTCTTTTCAATCCTTGATACACCGCCTCTTTTTTCTCCAAACCTTCATTGAGATGGCGTTGAATGTTTTCAGAAACAACAATCGCATCATCTACCACAATACCAATGACAATCAAACCTCCAAGTAAAGAGACGATATTAATAGAATATCCCATAAAATACAAAAACATAATCCCTATAGCAAAAGAGATAGGGATCCCCATAGAGACTATCGATGCGATACGTACATTAATCAGCAATGCCATGGAAAGAAATACCAATACCAATCCAAACATGAGATTTGAAATGACTGTGTTGAGCCTGTCTTTCACCGGTTTTGAACTGTCTTGGTAAAAATCAAAATAGACTTCAGGAAACTCATTGGAGAGCTTTTCTTTTGCATAGGTCTGGAGCTCTTCGGAAATATGCATCGCATTACCTTCAGGGCCTTTTGAAATCGCCAAGGTGACATTTGTACGCCCATTAAACGTAGAGAGTGTTGTATTTTGAGGATAGGTGATATCGACTTTGGCAACATCTCCCAGTCTGATCTGTTTTTCTCCTATTTTGATGAGTGTGGATTCCCACTCTTCTTTGTTTTCTTTTCCATTTACCGTAGAAAGGAAAATATAATTTCCACTTTGTTTGATGTCACCTATGGGATAAATATACGAAGTGGTTGAAATCGCATTGATAATATCAGAAGGGTTTAACCCATACGCTCTAACAACTTCCTCATTGACTTGAACAGAAACTTCCTGATCTGCATCTCCATAAATCTTGACTTCACTCACGTAAGGATTTCTTGAAATTTTTGACTTCACCTCTTTGGCTGTTTCTATCAATTGACCTTTGTTCATATGTTCTGAAGAGAGAGATAGTCTGATAAGCGGTCTGTTGTGAATGAGTATCTCTGCGGTAGGTTCTGTCATATCTGCAGGAAGGTACTGTCTGCTTCTGGCGATGGCATCTTTAGCTTTATTGAGGGCATCTGTTTTATCTGCGGTATCGGTCAGACTGAGCACTATGGAAAAGGTACCCGACTTGATGACCGTCTCTATCTTATCTATACCCTGTATATTTCCCAGTTCATCTTCTATGTCCCGTACTGCCATTTTGTCAAGGTTGTCTGCACTAGCACCTGCATATGCTCCCCTGATCGAAATTTTGTCTAAAGCAATTTCGGGGAAAAGTTCTTTAGGGATGTTGTAGTAAGCATTGGTTCCCAAAAAGAGAATGAAAATAAGCAGTACATAATTTAGACTCTTATTTTGTATAAAGTAGTTAATAATTCTCATCATAGTGTATCCTTGCTAAACATGTTAATTCAGGCTATAGTTTTTTTAAAAATGCCGAAATGATAAAGATCATAGTTCCGTTTACACGGCCTTGTATATGCGTAGGATCACCCGGGACCATACGAATGTTTTTTACTGTGGTGCCTTGCTTAGCCGTAAAACCTGCACCTTTTACAGGCAAATCTTTGATGATACTCACAGCATCACCCTCAACCAAAATAGTTCCGTTTGCATCACGTGTCGGCTCTTGTTTTTCACTTGCCAAACCTTCTTGCGCCCATGCTTTTACATCTTCTTCAAGATAGAGCATATCAAGTTGATCTTGCGCACCCAATTGTGTAAGAAGTCTAAATGCCATCACTTGCACTGCAGGCTCGGTGCTCCACATACTGTCATGTAAACAGTTCCANTGCTTTTCGTTNCTTGTCGGATCTTCTATAGAATCTGCACAGGTACTGCAGATCGTGATAGTGTCATCTTTAGGGGCTACTGTATAGGCGGTTAAGCCCTCCCCACTTCCACATAATTCACAGGCATTTATNCGCATATTCTTTCCTTTAATTCATTTCATTCATGCTATTTTATCTAAAACTTTATGTGTTAAGCGTGTACGTTACCTTGTGCGTCTCGACAAATATCTCTTTGGGACTTCCATCTGCTATGACTTTCCCCTGATCAAGCACCCATACCCGGTCTGCCAGATGGTAAGAAACATCCGTATCATGGCTTACCATAATGGTTGTCGTACCAAAGGTTTTGTGCAGTTTTCTTATTTCCTCTTTGAGGTTTTCACGCATCGCAGGGTCCAATGCCGAAAGAGGCTCATCCATCAGTAAAAGTTTGGGTTTTTTCATCATCGCACGACATAGACTGACCCTTTGTTTTTGACCACCGCTGAGGCCTTTTACATTACGCGTTGCCAACCCGGACAGTTGCGTCATAGTAAGAAGTTGTTTTGCCAGTGCTTTGTCGTCATTGACAAAGTGTAAATTTTCTTCCACACTCATGTTATCAAAGAGTGCATAATCCTGAAATACAAAACCAATCTCTCTTTGTTGGGGAGGCAACATTTTGTGACTTCCCAACCAAGTCACACCTTCAACCTCTACATTTCCTTGGGCTTGTTCCAAGCCGGCCATTACACGAAGCAATGTCGTTTTTCCAGAACCACTTTCCCCCATCAGTACTATGAATTCGCCTTGTGCTATATGCATATTTACATCAAGATCCATATCACCGTGACTGCCATGCAGGTTTTTTTGTATCTTTATGTCTATCATCTGAAGTCGCCTCTCTTTTTTTGTTGATGCTGAAACACATACACCATCAAGAGTACAATAAAGCTCATCAACAACATGATCGCACTATAGATATGTGCTGTGCCATACTCCATAACCTCAACCATTTCATAGATAGCCACCGAAGCCACTTTCGTTTCACCAGGGATGCTTCCACCTATCATAAGCACCACACCAAACTCACCCACCGTATGTGCAAAAGTGATAATAAGTGCTGTGATGAGTGAGGGTTTTATATTTGGAAGTGCTACTTTCAGTACCGTTTGAAGTCTACTTTTCCCAGCAAGATAAGATGCTTCAAGCATATGTTTATTGAGAGACTCAAATCCACTTTGCAGTGGCTGCACCATAAAAGGCAGAGAGTAGAAACAACTTGCCACAACCAAACCGGTAAAAGAGAACACCAGTTTCACACCAAAAAGATCTTCAAAAAAAGATCCTACTGCAGCATTGGGAGACAATACCACCAGGATATAAAAACCCAAAACAGAGGGAGGAAGGACGATGGGAAGTGCTGTAATGGCTTCTAAGAAAGGTTTGCTTTTTGAATGTGTTTGAGAGAGATACCATGCAAAAGGTAAAGCCAGAACAAACAAAATGATAGTAGTAAGTGCTGCTAGTTTAAAAGAAAGCACAAACGGTGCAAGATTTAAAGCGTTAAAAGTGTCCCACATCTATTTTACCTTATATCCGAAATTTTTCAATATCTCANGGCCTTTCGGACTCAGCATAAAGTCGTAAAATNCTTGTACTTCAACATTGCCCTCACCTTTTTTAAGTATGACCATTCCCTGATCTATGGGGGCATAAAGCGTTTCATCTACATCGCTCCAGTCTGTACCCTCCTTAAAGTGTGCCATTTGAGGGGTAAAAAGTGAAGATTTTGCGATGAANCCTATGTCTGCTGCGGTCATGGTGTAAGCGACTGTTTGAGAGATAGACTCGCCATAAATAAGCTTCTTTTTCACTTTTTCATACACTTTTGCATTTTTTAACGCTTCAGCCGCTGCCAATCCATACGGTGCAGTTTTAGGGTTTGCAATAGCTATTTTTTTGATATGATCTTGGGTTAAAAGCATCATGCCTTTAGCCAAATCCAATGGCTTTAAAGAGACAGCAACCAAAGTACCCTGAGCATAGACCATAGGTTTTGTGACCGTGTAACCCTCTTTATAGAGTGTCTGGGGTATTGCATGTTGGCTGAGAGAAAAAGCATATAAGGTGCGCCATGTTTGATCTGTGCTGTGAGTTTTCCAGAACTTCCAAGTATCACTTGCACTTTCGTGTGTGGATGTAAAACATGGAACTCTTTTTTCAAAGCCTCTATGGCATAACTTACATTCGCCGCTACAGCGATCCTGATCTCCCCTGCACTCAACGTTGAAAAAGCCAAGGCTAGCATCATACAAACTGATTTTAACTGTTTCATATTTACTTTCCTACCATCACATCATTGGCTTTTATAGATGCCGTCACCCAACTTCCCTGATAAATACCCATCGTTTCCAAAACCTCGATAGGTATGACGGAAATGATACTGTCATGATGGCCTATGTCCACCCAAACTTTAGCATTTTCAATGTCCTTTTCTATCTTACTGACCCTGCCTGCCAATGCATTTTCTTTATGCTCCGTATCTTTCAGCGTAGACAAAGAGACAGCACTTGATTTAAATATCGCCACAACCGTTTGTTTTTCATCAATATATAAATTCTCTACAGCTTCTTTGGTGATAATAGAAATGAGTTCTTGTCCACTTTTAAGCTTCAAGTGTATCTTGGCATTGACATTTTCAGATGTTATGTAGCGTACTTCAGCCTGTATCTGATTGCGTGCTGAGAGTTGTATGGAGAGTCTTTCCATAGTCTTAAACGCACCACTTTGTATGTCTGTGAGTGCAGACAGTCTTGCTAAAAAACGTGTATGCTCTTCTTTGAGTACGGCATAATTTTCTAAAAGCTTTTCTCCATAATCTGTGATAGTCGTTCCTCCTCCATCTTTCCCTCCAATCTCTCTGCTAACGATGGGTTCTGGTGAAAGAGAGTTCATGGTATCGACCGCTTCCCAGGCACTTTTATAACTCATGGGTACAGCCTTAGCTGCTTTGGAGATGGAGCCATACTCTCTTATGGCATGAAGCAGTTCTATTCGCTTTTCAAGTAAGAAAGGCTGGCCTAACATTTCTAAAGTGAGTTTGGATGAGAGTTCCATTACTTTCCTTATATACTAAAATATATAACGAAATAATACCGTTATAGTCTTAAATATATAATGAAATATTTGACACTTAAATATCCAAATCATCCCAAAATTCATTGAAGTCCAGGTTGGTCATGGCATTTTCATCAAAAAGGTTTTTCTCCATCAGTTTTTGCTGTTGCGCTTCAAAGTACTCTTCAAGTGCTTCTTCAAGCATCGTGTTGATGTTTTTGTTGAGTATGTCCGAAAAACTTTTAAGACTTTCTACGGTAGTTTGTTTGAGTTCAAATTTTAGTTGTTGTTCCATGGTGCTATTTTACAGTAAGAAGGCTGTTTTATACTTGTGCGTATTTGCAGATACTTCTTGCCCATAAAAGATACCCCCCCCTGCTAATCCTGAGGACCAGACAGAAGTGTATTACTTGCCAAACATATAAATCAGATCGGGGTAAAAGAGGATGATCAGAAGAGCTAAAAGCTGTAAGCCTATAAAGGGGACCACCCCTTTATAGATGGCTCCAGTACTGACCTTATCTCCTGCTGCACCCTTAAGATAAAAAAGTGCAAAGCCAAAAGGCGGTGTGAGAAAGGATGCCTGAAGATTCATGGCTATGAGTATGGCAAACCATACTGGGTCTATGCCAAACGATGCCACGATCGGCACCAAGATAGGCACCAAACAAAAGCTATCTCAATAAAGTCTATGAAAAAGCCCAGCAGGAAAATAACCAACATCGCTACAAAGATGAACATCCACTTATCTGCCATCTCTCCAGCAAAAAATTCCATCGCCATATCTCCACCACCCAACTCGTTAAATACCAAAGAAAAGGCTGTCGCGCCTATAAGGATCATAAAGATCATGGCGGTGAGTTTGACTGTTTCTATGGCGGCGTAGCGTACCATCTCATAAGAGAAATTCCTTTTATACCATGCCAACACCATAGCCCCCAACACGCCGATAGCCGCAGATTCTGAAGGTGATGCGATACCTGCGAAGATGGACCCCAGCACGACACTGATAAGAAGTAAAGGAGGGATGATCTCTTTACCTGCTTCTTTGAGTACCTCTGTATACTTTTCTTCTGAAACGATAGCCGGTGCAATCTCTTTGTTCAAGTAAGACACAACCAAGATGTAAATGACATACAAAGCGATGAGCAAAAGTCCAGGTACGACAGCTGCACGAAACAAATCTCCTACAGAAAGGTGCATTTGATCACCCAGTATAATGAGGACGATAGAAGGAGGAATGAGCTGTCCTAGCGTACCACTCGCAGCGATGGACCCTGAAGCCAGTGCGGGTGAGTAGTGATGTTTGAGCATTAAAGGCAATGCGATGAGACTCATCATCACCACAGATGCGCCTACAATACCGGTGCTTGCAGCCAATATAGCACCTACCAAAACAACAGAGATGGCCAAACCACCCCTCACTGCACCAAAAAGCTTAGCCATAGAGAGCAACAGTCCCTCTGCCATTTTAGATTTTTCAAGTATCAGTCCCATAAAGATGAAAAGCGGGACTGCCATGAGTGTGGCATTACCCATAATGCCATAGGTTCTGTAAGGCAGCATTTCAAGTGCGCCAAGACCTACTTCCTTTGAAATGACAGCAAAAAGAAGTGCCACCCCTGCAAATACAAAGGCAACTTGAAAACCTGCCATCAGTAAAAAAAGTGTCAAAGCAAACATTAAAAGTATAGGATCAACCCAATACGCCATGTCATAATGGTTTGCCATATAAACAAGCCCACCCAGTCCAAGTACGATGCTCAAAACACGCACAAACGTTTTTTTACATGCTAGTCTCTCAAATGCTTTAAACACTTCACTCAATGCCTGTATGAGTAAAAGCACAAAAGAGAGAACCAAGACCCCTTTGATCATATAACGATGTGTCAATCCCCCAGGGTCACTTGAAATTTCATTTTGCACATAACTTTGCATAAACATATCTATCGCATCGACCAAAAAAACCAAAGAGAAAGGGAGGACCAAAAAAAGCATGGAGAGTATCTGTACGATGGCTCGCTTCTCTTGACTGTAACGTTCAAAAAATATGTCTACTCTGACATGCTTGTCATGCTTAAGGGCATAGGTTAATCCAAGTAAAAATATCACATCAAAGAGGTGCCATTCCATTTCTTGAAGCGCTATGGAACCCGCCGAAAAAAGATACCGCATCACTGCATCGTAAGCGACAAGAAAAGAAAGCACAACAACCAAAAATGCTGCTACAAGCCCTGCATATTTAGAAATACGGTCCAAATAATAAGAAATATCTATATTCATCGTTTATAGTCTCTTTTCATTAAATGCTTGATTGTATCTCTTTTGTGATGAGGAATCGCTTTGAAGTACTTTTTAGACCTTCTATTGCCAATATGTTTTTAATCTGACATTCCATCCTTTTCTCCAACGCTCTTCTCCCCTTGCTGGAGGAGAATTTTTGATGCGTCGGCTTAACATGGCTTGTGCAGACTGAGCAAAGGCTTTGAGTTTATTAGGCTCTTTTGGATCCATATGTTCAAGCACTTGCAACAGTCCCCATCCTTGACCATGGTAGCGTTCGCTTTTCAAGGTACCTTCACCTTTAAAATTCGTATAGTCCAACAGTACATAAAGCCCTCTCTCATTGACTGAACCATCGGTATGGTGCATCACTTCATAAAAACGTTTTTTAACCAGTGCTTTTCTTTGGGCTCTTCAATGGTTTCCAGCATTTGAGGAAGTGCCTGGCTGAGACGTTGCGCCATAAACGCTGCCTGATAAGGCATAGTTGTTTTAAGAAGTGTAAAAAGTTCTTGATACTTTGTTTCGTTTGCCTTTTTGGCTTCGTAGAATGCTGCTTTAGAGTTCCATGGCAAAGGGGTTTTGGCATTCAGCCATACAGGCATTTCTACACCTTTTTCTTCCATAAACGCCAGCACCATAGGAAAAACTTCACGAAAACGTTCCGTATGCCCTTTTGAAAACCATATAAAATGCCCTATGCCCACAGAAGCAAAGTCTTCCCCCTCATTCCAATGCACCAGATACTTATCAAGCCCTGCGCCTTCATTTTGCCATACTTTTTGCGCTATGAACGCTGCTTGCTGTCTGTAAGCTTTATATCTGTAGCAAAAAGTGTCGTGATAGCAAAAACCATCGATAAAATTGTTCTCATAAATACTCCATTAATCATTTAGATGTAAAATTCCCATTATACTATATACTATAGGGAGTCTTAAATGCTGTATCAAAAAACACTTATGATAGCTCTATTGGTGTCATTATCTACTCATTTTCTTTCAGCAAAAACAAAAACTGTCAACTTAGATACACTTCATGGTAACTGGCACTTACGTACCCTAGATGGCAAAGATGTCCGAAAAGCCAGAGCTATTTTAGACTTTGATGCCAAAAATATGAAACTCAATGGATTTGATGGATGCAACCGTCTCTCAAGTGAACTTAAAGCAAACGATAAGACCATCATTTCTACAAAACTTTCAGCCACTAAAATGGCTTGTAGGCAGTCCATACACAGCTTTGTAAGTCAAAGACTGCATAAAGCTGTGAAAGAAGGCTTTACCGTCACAAAAGCCACCCAAAATGGTGTTGATGGCATACTCATCAAAAGCGAAAAACATGAACTCTTTTTTAAATGGATGAGTTCTTAATCCAAGAAGTTAAACAAAACTTGGCGCATCATTTGCAAAAAGTATCAAGTCTCCGGGACGTGTTTGTTCTACAAGCATTGCTTCCATCTCACTTTTGCTAGCAAGTTTTACCAACTTGTCTGCGTCAACATGATCTTTAAAGATCGCATAGTTCAAATCGCCTGTCACGACCACTAGATCAAAGACTTCATTGGCTCTTTGTGCTACTTGGATGTTAAGGGCATCGTCCACTTCAACCAATCCTGGAGTGATGACCACTTTACGCCCTTCATAAGTACTTGCCAAAGCAAATGAAGCCATCATACCGTCAATGTTACCATTGAAACTGTCATCTAGTATCACTTTCCCCCCTGCATCTATGCGTTGCAGTCTATGGTCGACTGCTTTGAGCGTAGAAAGCCCTTCTTGTATCTGTGTGTCACTCAGTCCAAGTGCTTTTGCCACGAGTACTGCTGCAGCTAAGTTCATAGCATTAAATGCGCCCAAAATACTCGCAGAGTATGCTACGCCATCTAAAGTAAAACTTGTACTATGAAGTGTTGCTTCTACATTTTCTATGAGATGCTGGGGAGCAGCCTCAATGGTACGGATGTCCAAATGCTCCTTACTTCCGAAAGTATGTACATTTGACTCAGGTTTGACTCTCGCACTTTCGTGTATCCAAGCCTCTTTGAGCCTCTGCGTTTTGAGTATCTCCATCTTTGTATTTCGTATGTTCTCCATCGTCTTAAAGTACTCTATATGCGCAGGGCCTATTTTGCCTACTACCACATAATGCGGATTGACAAAGGTACTGATCTCAGCGATGTCACCCTCACCCCTTGCACCCATCTCAACGACATAAACTTCCGTGTCAGAAGGTAAGTCGTCATTGACATCTTTCATCACGCCACCAAGTGTGTTGACAGAACGTGGCGTAGCATAGGTTTTGTACTTGGCTTTGAGTAAATGTTCTATATAGTTTTTAATGCTTGTTTTTCCGTAACTTGCAGTAATCCCCACTACTGTAAGGTTTTCCATCGCTTCTATCTTATTTTGTGCTTTCACTTTAAACCCATTAAAGAGCATCTTTTCTATGAACATGGAAATAAAGTAGGCTAAAAAGAGTGGTAGCACGACAGCAAAATGCTTGAACACCACAGCGATAAAAAGTGCAAAAAGAAGCAAAGCGACATAAAAACGTTTCACCCTTCCTGTAAACACCAAAGGTTTATCTAAACCTCTGTACCACGCAAAGAGCAATCCCAAATACCCCATCACCACCACAAAACCGTAGTCGCCCGTACCATCTACAAAAGCATAAAGTGCAAACGGTATAAGAAAATAGACAAAATGCCACCATGTTTTCGTGTGATGAAAAAGGACACGGTTCAGTTTGTAACTGTACCACTGTAGATTGGTGATAAAATAGTAGCCCATCGCTACCACAAAAAGTGCGTAAAAAATAGCGTTTAATACAATCATAGTTTTGTTTCCTTGCAGTGTTCAAGTATGGTCTGAGAGATGAAATCTTTATGTCTCAAAAAGAAAAAGTGGTCTCCATTTAACGGGTAAAATAGACTATTGTTTATCAGACCTGCGATCTTCTCTCCTGTATAAAGCGGTGTGGCAGTGTCTTCTTTTCCCCAAAAACAGAGTGCTTTACTTTGACTTTTAGCAAACTCTGCCTCAAAGTCTTCATCAACCACATTTTTAAATGTCTCATACATCTCATGGCTCATACCCTGTGCATCAGGAGCCACAAAAAGTTCACGTATCTTCTTCATACCTAGAGGTTTAAGGAGTTTAAATGTTGCTATCTTCACCTTCACAGACCAAGGCTTGACCGTCACAACACCTGCAGAAGAGAGGAGTACCAAACAAGGTGTGTTCAAGAGTGTAGAAACCTTCCCTCCAAATGAGTGCCCCATAGCTATAGTCGCTTTAACATCCAATGCATCTAAAAAAAGTTGTACAATATTTGCATAATCTTTTGTGGTCAGGATCATCTCATTGGTACTTTTGCCAAAACCTGGCATATCTAAGTAAATATGCTTATACTCCGGCAAAGTATTGCCAAAGGCCTGTTTCATGATCTCTTTATTACTTCCCCATCCATGAAGTACAAGCAGTACCTCATCTTGTGTAGGATTTACTAACTCATAGGCGAGTTTAAAAGTCTGTTCTTTGTAACGTATCTCTTTAGATGCCATGTTTCACCGTTTATTTTGAATTGAATTATTTTAACATAAAGGTACTATTCGTTGGCTTCATACATTCAATAGCATTTATATTAACTTTTAACTGTATACTTTAATTTTATGACAGTCACTAAAATTATTTCTAGAATAAAACCCTATAAAGTAATATATTTTATAGGATTTCTATTCACACTTTCTTCATACTTCTGTTTTATACTTCAACTGTCATTCAATAAACAGGTTCTAATCTTCTGATTAGATGGATATTTAAAATAACAACCAAAGGATTCAAATGAAAAAATTAACAGCAATACTACTTTTAACAATCGGTTTAGCATCAAGCGCTATGGCACATCACCCATCACCATCAGATACTGCAGGTGGAAATATATCAGATAGTTCTGGACACCTTAATCTAGTATTCGAATAAAAATTTCTGATTTACGAATTAGATAAACAATAAAATAATAAACAAAAAAGGATTTACATGAAAAAATTAACAACACTATTACTATTAACAATCGGTTTGGCATCAAGTCTATCAGCACATCACTTCTCTGCAAATGATGACGCAGGAGCAAATATTCCTGATTCTTCACCACATTTAACGATGGAATTTTAATAATAGCTTATTGATTCCCTCCAAGGCATATCCTGAGTATAGGATATGCCTTTTTTTATATTCTACTTTATATAAAAAATTATAACAATTTTTTTCCACCATTCACCATATCTGAAAGAATCCCTTTTTCCTTTTGATTTTCTGCGATAAAAACACCAATAATATGTAAAGGTACAAAGATAAGAACAGCATTAAAAACCAGTTCATGGATCTCTTTAATGTCATGCGCTGTATCTTTACTAAGCCCAAGTGCTTCATAAAAGTGAATCATCAACCCACTTGCAGCCATAAAGATTAGAACCCCATAGATACCAATATACCCTAGTTTCACCATCTTTTTATAAAAAGTTTCTTGTTTGAGATTTTGATAGTTTTGTTTTCCACTTTGGGTAAAGAAGAGAATGATCCTCCAGACCAATAAGGCAGCCAAAGCATACCCTAGGATAATATGCCATTCCCACATAGGCGCACGGATAGCCTTAGCAAGTACTTTTGCCTGATCGGCTGTGACTTCCAGGTTGATCTCAGAGAGTTTCTGTGTAAGCAGTTCGCTGTTTGTTCTCCAGCTTAAAAATGTTTTTCTTAAAAATACAGTTCCAAGTAGTCCTAAAACCACCACTGCATGTACCCAGTGCCAAATTCTAAAATCTAAGCGCCATTTTTTCATAGTTATCGCCTTATTTCAACTATATAAATATGTTGATTGATTTTGCAAAGCCCAAATCATAAGGCTGTACAACTGTCTATACAATTTTAATTCTTTTGCTTATTCCTTTTATAGCTTTATATTAAAACATAATGCTTATGAACTATTATACTCCAAATGCTTTACTATTGCAATATTTGTTAAGTTAAATAATAACCTTTGAAAGTGAGCGATATAGGAGATTTTACAATGAAAATATACCAACAAATGTTTTAACAATAATCCAACTTATATTTGTTTGGAGTATCCAAGCTAAAAGAGAGTTGGATTTTTGTAGGATGTAAAATACACCCTACACACTTTAGTAATGCCTATTAAGCAAAAGTATCAGAAAATAGATTCCCTGACCATAAAAACATTTTACTATAATTACTGGTGGTTGGTTCACCTGAATCACTATTTGCAAGAACCATACTTTGACTATTGGCGTCATATTTAAAGACTCCTGATAGCCATGAAGCTTCTGTTGAGGAAGTTGGACTATAGCAAGCTGAGTTGGTTTTAGGTGAAGCGTATAATGCAACACCATTAAGTGTTCTTAAAATAGCATCTGCACACACTTTTGCTTCAGAATTTCCAATATGTCCAGCTTTTGGTTGCCCTGTTGCTTGAGAATCACCTATGATATAAATACCATTTGTCAGTACTGATTCATAGCTCAAAGGGTTAATGGGTGCCCAGTTCCCAGAGTTGACTTCTGCTTTAAATACTATAGAAGCTGCTTTTTGCTTTGGTATAACATTTAAAACAGTTGAGTTTAATGTTTTTGATTCACCCTCTTCTGTGTATGTTAAAGTTTTAGAATTGTCATTAACAGCTGTAACTGTTGTACTTGGTTTGTACTCTACACCATACTCTGCAAATTTTGCACCAAAAGTATCGGCTTCTACCGTAATACCTGGATTAGCATCCAATACGTTTATCTTACAGTTGCTAAACCGTTTAACATTTTTAAGATAGTCAGCCACTACACACGCTCTTTCATAAGGACCAGGGGGACAACGGTAAGGTGCAGCTGGAATAGTCATGGTAAAGGTATCACCATC